>FWWL01000377.1_pt1 | contig 125027 bp, 93 predicted proteins | sample 2228331 | NCBI WGS metagenome assembly FWWL01 (sample SAMEA103939775, study PRJEB20133) | metagenome | reverse complement strand
TGGCCGTTAAAACTTGCACGTTCGTTGTTCAGTTTTCAAGGAACAATCTTGTCGTATTCGCAGGTGAGAACCTTCCGAACAGCGACTTTATTAATATATCACATTTGCCCAGTGCATTGCAACATAATTTTTTGTGTTATTCGCAACTCGTCGATTGGTGTCGACTGCTCTTTAAGGGGCGAGAATTAATTTATCACATCCTGCTGAACAAAGTCAAGCATTCTTCTAAAGTTAGAATAATCAAAAGTTTGTACACAATAACACAGGATATAATTATGTTTCAAAAAAAAGAAAAAACGCTTAGCAAGAAGCTCCTTTGCTAAGCGTCAACCCTTAATACTCTGACTCAAATCAAGAAGCCGTATAGCGAAGCTCGAGTATAAACGAATCATCCTCCGAATAAGCGACTTCCTTAATAAGCTCCTTGCGTGACATTTTCGCAATAAGCAGAGGAAGCTCCAGGTTTAATTCTTTGAGCGATTGAACCTCGGCAAGCTCGCTCAGACTCCACGGATCCTGCCTGCTCTTAATTACGTTCAGTAAGATGTAACAACAGCTTTCCATCATGGACATAACGGAATACTCACACGCCAGTACTACTAGTCTCACCCTTTGTTCAAGTGACTCCTCATTAGAAGTGAGCTCATCGTACAGCTTATAAACTCCCGGATTCAGCTTGCGAACTTGTGCCCAAACCAGCACTTCAGGATGTATGCCTTCTTCGATAATGGCAATACGAGCCCAGTGACATAATGCCGCCAACACATTGCTATAAGCATCCAGCACGTGTCCATCCTGCAAATATTGCTTGCTCTGCAAATAACTTCTCAGAAAATGCGAGAATTCGATCTGCAGCTTTTGACGGCGCATTTCCATAGGATATTCAATTAGCTTGTGAAGTAAACCTTCCATGTACAAATGGGGATCCATTACAATCTCTCCTTGTAACATCCACTGGATAACACTTCGGGTCGGCCCATACATCATCCATTGCTCGAGCTGAACAGAGTTCAATCCTCGTTCTTGTATACGGTAACCGTCTTTTATATAATGAGTTATAGTGCTTGCCGCGTTGTCCTGATCCCTTACGATTAAGACTAGGTAATCCAGACCGTCTACCAGCGGACTGAAGGGTGACGGATTAGAAACAACAAGGGCACCAGTTAATTTGCCGTCATGTTCATAGTGGAGCTTTATGTGCTGTTTCAAAAAATCCATGGGTCACCTCCGAACACTGGGATCGCTTTAAACGGATGTCCTAAATAAATTCTACATAGCGCATTCGTTTCCTGCCTCCTGCAACGGACAAAATATGAAATTAGAAGCAAGAAGAAAAGAGGAACAAATATGAGATTCAGATCAAGCAAAATAAACGAGTTCAGACTGTGGGGGCTGCTGCTCACAATGGGCGGAATGGCGATCATGATTGTCGGCTTAGCGGGTATCGTATTCGACTGGGGACAAGCTGGTAAATTAATCGCTGCCATATTCATGGTGCTAGGCATGTTCGTCATGCTTGGCAGTGTAGGCATCTACTTCTGGGCTGGAATGCTTTCCACAAGCGCCGTCTCACTGGATTGCCCGGAGTGCGGTCGGAGAACCAAGATTCTAGGCAAGACAGACCGATGCATGTTCTGCAAAACCGTCCTGACCTTTGATCCCGCATATGCAGATAAACAAGAGCCATCCGACACGGCTACACCGTCATCATAAGATTATTCATGGAAATTACACTGTTTATTACTTCAAAAGTGAAAACACCCCGGAGAAACGCTGTTTCAGCGAATCCCCAGGGTGTTTTTTGTAAGATTCATTTAAAATACAATAATAGAAATAATAGCTTACGGCTTGGCTTCTAATGTATTCTGAATTACATTCCATATGGCTGGGACCTCGTAACCACGCCTCCATGATGCAACGCCGGCAAGATTGTATTTCTTGACCAACTCGAGCCGCGCCTTCATCGAAACCTCATCCTCCAACCAAACCTTGATCAACTGATCCCCGTCCTTATATTCCACATAATGCTGGCCAACTTCTGGCAGGAATACCGGTGTTAAATTCTTGTCTTTGATCAGCTTCTGGGCAGTCTCCATGAACACAGCACGGGATGTGACCGATGTCTTGCCATCCTTTATCGTCTCTGTCCATATCCGGGTATAAAAAGGCACGCTCAATACCATCTTACTAGGAGGCACCTTATCCTCTTTTAGAATCTGAGCAATCGATCGCTCCACCCATGGCAAGGAGGATACAGAACCGGCTATTGGACTGCTTGCCCAATGCTCGTCATATGCCATTACCATCATGTAATCCACCGTTTCGCTAAGCGCCTGACGATCATAAAACATCGACCAATTCTCACTTGTAGATTTGACCGTAACATCAATCGAGACCACCAGCCCTTGCTCATGCAACAGAGGTGTCATTTCCCTCACAAACTGAGTGAGGTTGTTTTTATCCTTCAGATTCACGTTCTCAAAATCAATATTAATACCTTGCAGCTTGTACATCTGGGCAAAAGAGAGCAATTGCTTGATCATCTTCAACCGCTTGTCGTATGTCGCCAATGCTTCTGTTGTAATCTTGGGATCAAAATTATTATCGAATAACGCCCATACCTGCAAGTTGTTGGATTGCGCCCATTTCACATAAGCGGCATCACCCTGATTCTTGATGTTGCCTTCTCCATCCAGCAGATGGAACCAAGTAGGACTAATGACATTAAGTCCAGGCATCGGACCGATCTGTGCGGTATCAGGATTCTTCGTAACGACATGCTCCCATGTCAAATTGATTTTCCCTCCAACGGGCTTCCACGGAACAAACGGTTCGGCCTGTTTATCAGCGGGAATCGTCTCCACATGACTTAATCCAACACTTTTCTTGGCTACATAGCCGGTTATCCCGTTCTTACGCTGTACACGGTACCACCCGTTATGCTCCGATAGGATGGACACTTGCTCATCAGGCTGCAAATCCGCAACGATCGGAAATTTAATCCCTGTGGAAGAGCGCATCGGGACGGTTTTCCCTTTTTTGCCCGAACCCAATATATTTCCCCACTGAATCGTATCCCCAACGCGGTATATCATAATTACACCCGTCTCTTCTGACTCACGGATTTCGAGGCCGTAATATTCACGAAGGGGATCAATTGGCATATAGACGGTATTACCTGACTTCTCGAGAGGAAAACGCAGGGTAAACGCTTTATCGTTCATCATTCCTGTTAACGTATTCGTCTTTAAATGAACTACCTTGTCCTTCGTTGTGATTATAACGGACTCCGAGGATGGTTCGTTATACACGGTAGAATCTACTTTCTCTTGAACGAATGAGAGCGGCAGCTTCAAGCTTTCTTTGTTGCCTCTTGCTTCTTCCTTCCAAATAGCGCCTTGATAATAAATCGGTTGTTTCATATTGTTCAAATCAGGATCTACATGCTCATGATTGGGATAATAGACCGAATACCAATAATAAGTTCCGCCAGCGGAACATAATGCAAGGATGAATAAAAGAAACCAGGACCAGAATCGAAAGCCTCTTCGTTTCGGCCGTCCAATAGTTGTATTCGCAGAAAGCTCCATCGTCCCTCCCCAATTACCCCGCATTTTTGCAGGGACCTTAGACCTTATAGTTATATATTATAGCCGCACAAAAAAACGCATCCGAATCCTCTCCTAAAAGGGAAGAAGCCGGACACGTCTAGTATACTTGAATCACACACATTCATCGACTGAGAAATTACGTCAATGGATTTGGGCGCATGCGGGACATAGCCCGTGAACCTCTAACCGGTGCCCTCTGACCTGGAATCCAGTCTCGTTAGCTGCGATTCGCTCTACATCAAGGAGAGGCGGGTGCTCGAAATCAACAATAATTCCGCAACGATCACATATGGCATGATAATGATCGGACATATCCGAATCAAATCGACTGGAGTCATCCCCGTAAGTGAGCTCGCGCACCAATCCGGAGTCAATAAACACACGGAGGTTGTTGTACACAGTCGCCACACTCATGCTTGGGAAACGTTCTCCTAACGCCTTATAGATGTCGTCGGCTGTCGGATGTGTCATGGAATCCAACAAATAGCCTAGTATAGCATGCCTTTGAGGGGTCATTCGGACACCGGTCATTTTAAGTTTTTCTAGTGCTTGTTCGAATCGGAGTGTCATCCTGCTCACCACCACAAAGAGTGTTATATATATGCCAACTCTCTCTATTCTACGGTCGTTTCCTTGTTTTTGTCAATCTGCGCGTTGGAAGGATATGCTTGCATTCTTCGTAGTTGCCTTAATTTCGTACTCACCGGAGCCTATTTTTCCGGAAATGTGTTTGTCCGCCACATTCAGAGGCAGATTGCTGGATACACTATTCCCGCGCCCATCCACTTCATAGCTTCCATCGGCCGGAAGTCTAACATCGATTTTGCCGTTACTGGTCTCGAGTGACCAATCTCCTCCTACTTTATGGCTCGCGATGGAGATGGATCCATTACTCGTCTCTATTTCAACGGCACCCGCCACTTCGTCAACATTTACTCTTCCGTTCTGGGTATCCGCCTTGAGCTTACCGCTAATACGCTCCGCTGTAACAGATGCGTTGGACGTCTTAAGTTCAGCATCACCCGTAATATCCTGAATGGTCACCGATCCATTCGATGTCTGTATATCGACAAGACCTTGTATGGAGATCGCTTTGACAGCTCCATTACTTGTACGGCCGTAAACTTTACCTTGTATATCTTGTAAGGTTACGCTCCCGTTAGAGGTCTCCGCTTCCAATAAATCTTTGACCGGGAGTTTGTTCGCTTCGATCTTACCGTTGTTGCCTTTTACCGACCAATTGACCTTTTGCTTGTCAGGAACCGTGATTACGAGCTCGATATACGGCTTGCGCGCAAAACGATTGATATCGCTAACTGTAGAAATCGTCAAATGACTTCCCTCGGATACATCGATATGTGTTCCGTCTGCCACTTCCTTGGCGCCTGCTTCATCCGAGCGGTTCACCCACACGGTACGCTGTATTTCGATTGCGCTTCCTGTCCCTGTCTGAATAATGACGCTGCCGTATGGATTATCGATAGTCACTTTTTCTGTTCGGTCAGCTAAAGGAACTGTGGTATTGCCCATCTCGAACTTGCGTCCCAATTCCCCCTTGACGATCGATTCCCAGTTCATTCCGTTGAACCATTGTGTAGGAATCCACTTCGCCTGCGTAACTCCAACCACACCTATCGCAATAACGACCGCTATGAGCACTCCGCCAATGTCGAGTCTTAGCTGCTTTTCACCCTTTTGGTACTTCAAGTTCACCCATAAATATTCGAGACCCAGCAGTATCAAGATCAAAGGCCACCAATCCAGTAAATACCCAATATAATTCGTATCTGTCATCTGATCCACTAACAGCAATCCTCCGACCGCCAGCAGGATGAGCGCAGATGTAATTCTGCCTACTTTTATCATCGAGTAAGACCTCCCTAGTCAATTACGAAGCAAACACCTTTCTATTTCTATAAGCACATGATTATTTTTTTCTCAAGAACAAGTAGACCCCGATCACAATAAGAATGACAGCACCGATATAGGAACCAGCCGTGCTTATCAGCTCGGTTAACCAGACTGGCTTGCGGCTCAGAACAAAAAACAGCGCACCTACACCAATTAACAACCACCCTGCACGATTGCCGCTGGTGAGAGACTTCAAGGAACCTGCTTCCTCCACTAAAAATTCATTGGGATCCGCATAAAAGGAATGGCGCTTGGCGTTCAATCGATCCGTCAGCTGAAGAGCGTCAAATATGCTGTAGAAGTAAATGACTGGGATCAGCAAAGAAAACAAAGTGATCAACGGAATGTTCGTATTAGCGCTTAGCGAGAGCTGCACGATTGCAAAAATATCCAGGATAATGGTCAGCATCACAAGAATACCTCGCTGCATAAGGCCCAAGTAAAAGTGCCCCGTCCCCGGAATCAGGAAGGATAACATACCTGCTACAAATTTACGCTTAAGCGGTATGTGCGCATAGGGCTCGAACGGAAGTCCTTGCGGCGGGAATTGGCGTTGGTTCATGTTCATTCCATTCCAAGGTTGATGAAATGGCTGGTCGCTCGATTGGGGAGCGGGCTGGGGCGGAAATAACGGTTGTTGTTTGTTGTCCTGGTCAGTCATCAATCATTCCTCCTATTATTAGAGCGGTTAACTAGAGCCGATAAATGGCTTCACTCAGAAGCTCAATACCATAGTAAATCGTATGGGAAACCGTGTTCTGAATGGTCATGCTGAAGGCACCGCTTTGCAAGTCTATGACACTCGACCAAACTCCCGTAGCAACAAACAGGAACGTGGCCGCAGAGGCTAGCAGCGCATTCATCATATACTGGCGCTTCGTGACAGACCTGATCGTTCTAAGGCGAGTATCATTCGTACTCTTTTGCGCGGTGTATGCAGCATGAAGCTGTTGCTGCTGAGTCTGAACGGCATCCATGACTTTGTCTGTGAACGTATCTGAGGGCTGCTCCAGCGTCATATTAGTACGGATCTCATTCCACAGCCGATCGGATTTCATGAGGATTCGCCTCCATCCATTTGTCCTTCAATTTCACTTTACCGCGATGTAAGCGGGTTTCTACGGTTTTGGCAGGCAGCTCTACAATCAAGGCAATTTCTTGTATGGACAGCTGCTTGTAGTAATATAAAAACAGGATCAGCTTGTATTTCTCAGGAAGCTCCCGAATCAACTGCTGCATCAGCTCCTGCCCTTCCCTGGCCACAGCACGATCCTCAGGGTTCATATGTGTTGATGAGGTGTTGGGTGTTATTGTCGGATCTCTAGCCATCCTGAACAGCTTCAGAATAGGATTCTTCACACTCGAGCGCTTATAGTCTGTAACTGTATTCGCCGCAATCCGGTATAACCAAGTAGAGAACTTAGCCTCTCCGCGAAATTGCGGGAGTGCGCGATGGAGCTTGATAAACACTTCCTGTGATAAATCTTCCGCCGTTTCACGATGGCCGATCATCTGGAACAGAAGCGTGAAGATATAGCCTTTATGACGCTCTACCAGCTCGCGAAAAGCGGCAAGATCTCCGGCGCCCGCCGCAAGGGCTAACCGCTCATCTGAGTGTCCAGATGGTTCCATCGTTTCACCGCCTTTTCGTTAACATTTCATTAGACGTAAATGGTTTGGATTTCCCTTCATTTTTTCAAGAAAAAAACACGGAAATAACTCCGTGTCTTAAATGTAGAGCAAATTGGACTACTCGATCGCCACACCCGATACACCTTCCACTTGCCTTAATTCGTCCGAGACCGGAAGTAAAATATCTGCTCGAGGCATTTTGATCGACAATATAATAGCTATGAAGTCTTGCTCCGCTTTCTTACCTTTCTCCTCGATCGTAACTTTGCGAATATCGATCCCTCTGCGGGCTAGTACAGCAGATACTGCTGCCAATGCACCCGGTCGGTCCGGCATATCGATCCGCATAACATGGGTCCGTTTACGGCCGCGAATCCACCGTTTCTCAACTTTATTCAATATGTATAAGCTGATTAGCACCATTACAGTCGAGATGACAGCCGGATAATAAAACCCTGCCCCTACGGACAATCCAATCGCCGCCACTACCCATAATGAAGCCGCAGTCGTTAAGCCGGAAATGGAGGAGCCGTTGAATACAATGGTTCCCGCCCCAAGAAACCCGATCCCTGTAATTACGTTGGCTGCCAGACGAGCCGGGTCAATCCGGACGTTCAGTTCGTTCACGAATTCGTTAAAGCCATACATCGACAGCAGCATAATGAGCGTAGCTCCAAGACAGACCAGAATATGTGTCCGCAACCCTGCTGCATGATTGTTCTGCTCACGTTCCAACCCGACCAAACCGCCTAGGGTTAAGGCCAGAAGCAATCTTATTGTGATGTGCAACGTATCTATGTCCCAAGGACTGTTAGCTATATCTCCCATTCTTCTCCCCCCTTATAATGAGTAATTCTATTGTATAGCTTAGAGCAAGCATTCATGATAATTCCTTATAGAAAAAGCGCCTACTCCGCCAAAAAGGAGGTGCCGCACCAGCACCCTTCCTTAAAGAGGATGCTAGTGCGATCTTGTCCCATTCTGCATCAGTAGACGTTAACTTGTTGTTTGTTACACGGTGTGGTTTATGTGTTCAAACATTCTAGAATAAGCTTATTGGCTAGCGCAGGATTGGCTTTCCCTTTGCTTTCTTTCATTACTTGACCGACCAGGAAACCAATTGCCTTCTCCTTACCTGCGCGGAAATCCGCAACCGATTGCGGATTGGCTGCAATGACCTGCTCGACAATACCTTTGATCGCGCCTTCGTCACTGATCTGCACGAGGCCTTGCTCTTCGACAATCTGCTGAGGACGCTTGCCGGTCTCGATCATGGATTTGAATACAGCCTTGGCAATCTTGCCGTTGATGGTGCCCTTCTCAAGCAATCCGATCATCTCACCGAGTCCTTGACCTGTGATCTTAACGGCGTCGATCTCTACGTTATTCGAATTCAAATATCCCAGGAGGTCGCCCATCATCCAGTTGGATACTGCCTTGGCATCCTTGGTGTAAGACAAGCTTTCCTCGAAGAAATCAGCCAGCTTCATGGAAGTGGTAATCACCTCAGCATCATAGCCAGGCAAGCCGTATTCGGAAGTATAGCGTGCTTTGCGTGCGTCAGGAAGCTCTGGAATGCTTGCGCGCACACGAGCCTTCCAGTCGTCATCGATGTACAGACGTACAAGATCCGGATCCGGGAAATAGCGGTAGTCATGAGCCTGCTCCTTACCGCGCATCGATAAGGTTTTGCCCGCTGCTTCATCCCAGCGGCGAGTCTCCTGCACTACTTCCCCTCCTCCAGAGAGGATCTCAGCTTGGCGAATCTCCTCATACTCCAAACCTCGCTGCACACCGCGGAACGAGTTCATGTTCTTCAATTCCGCTCTCGTACCGAACTTCTCTTGTCCATAAGGACGAAGGCTTACGTTCGCGTCACAGCGAAGCGAGCCTTCCTCCATCTTGACGTCCGAAACGCTGCAGTACAGCATGATCGATTTCATCTTCTCGAGGTAAGCTTTGGCTTCTTCGGGAGAACGAAGGTCCGGCTCAGATACGATCTCGATGAGCGGTGTCCCGACCCGGTTGAAGTCAACCAACGAAGCATATCCACCATCAACATGTGTAAGTTTGCCCGCGTCTTCTTCCAAGTGAACACGTGTGATGCCGATCCGCTTGGTTTCTCCGCCTACTTCGATATCAATCCAACCGTGCTCGCCAATCGGCTGATCATATTGAGAAATTTGATAAGCCTTAGGGGAATCCGGATAGAAATAGTTCTTCCGGTCGAATTTGCTATGCGTAGCTACTTGGCAATTCAGTGCCATTGCAGCCTTCATAGCGTACTCCACTGCCTGCCGGTTCAACACAGGCAGAACTCCCGGGTGACCGAGGCATACCGGACATGTATTGGAATTCGGCGGCGCTCCGAAAGAAGTAGCGCAGCCGCAAAAAATCTTCGATTGTGTATGAAGTTCAACGTGAACTTCAAGACCGATTACGGTTTCATAGCGTTGCTCTGTCAACGTCTTCCTCCTCCATAATAGATCCCCAACAAGTGACGTATTTCCGGATGCTTATTCCGATTACTTGAGGGGGACCCCATTGTAAATTAAAGTACTGGCCGCAGCTTGTGATAGTCCGTATTCTGCTCAAAAGCATGTGCAACTCGCAGCACCGTAGACTCATCCAACGCTTTGCCAATAATCTGCAAACCAACCGGCAACCCATCCACTAATCCGCAAGGTACGCTAATCGCTGGAATGCCTGCTAAACTTACGGGAATGGTGAGAATATCATTCAAGTACATCGTTAATGGATCCCCTACCTGCTCTCCGATCCGGAATGCCGGAGTCGGCGCAGTCGGGCCCAGGATGACATCAAACCGTTCGAAAACGTTGTCGAAGTCTTGCTTGATTAGCGTCCGCACTTGCTGCGCCTTCAAGTAGTATGCATCGTAGTAGCCTGAGCTGAGTGCGTAAGTGCCGAGCATGATTCGGCGCTTCACTTCAGGGCCGAATCCTTGGCTGCGCGATTGATGATAGAGATCGATCAGGTTGGCCGGGTCCTTGGCCCGAACGCCATACCGTACCCCGTCGAAACGGGCCAGGTTGGAGGAAGCCTCCGAGGACGCGAGCAAGTAGTAAGTGGCGACCGCATACTCCGTATGCGGCAGAGACACTTCCTCCCATACGGCGCCGAGCCCTTCCAGCACCTTAAGCGCCGTCATCACGGCGTCCTTCACCTTCGGCTGCACACCGGCGCCCAGGTATTCGCTCGGGACGGCGATCCGCAAGCCCTTCACATCCCCGGTCAGAGCCCCGATGTAATCGGGGATCTCGACATTGGCGGATGTGGAATCCTGCGGATCGTGGCCCGCGATGGTCTGCAGCACGTAGGCCGCGTCCTCCACGTTCTTCGTAAGCGGCCCGATCTGATCGAGCGAGGAGGCGAATGCCACCAGGCCGAAGCGCGAGACCAGCCCGTAGGTCGGCTTCAAGCCGACGACCCCGCAGTATGCAGCCGGCTGGCGAATCGAGCCGCCGGTGTCGGAGCCGAGGGCGAAGTATACTTCGCCTGAGGCGACGGAGGCTGCCGAGCCGCCGCTCGAGCCGCCCGGCACGTAGTCGGTGTTCCAAGGATTGCGTGTCGCAAAGAAGCTGGAGTTCTCATTGGAACCGCCCATCGCGAACTCATCCATGTTAAGCTTGCCAATTGGCACTGCTTGTCCGCTGCGCAGCTTCTTCATCACTGTAGCGTCATAGATCGGGTTATAATTGCGCAAAAATTGGCTGGCGCACGTAGTCGTCAGCCCTTCCGTTACGATGTTGTCCTTAATGCCGACGGGCAATCCGAACAACAGGCCTTTCTCTGCGCTTGGGCCAGAGGATGAGGACGTCAGCAGCTCGTCCATAGCGCGGGCTGTGCTGCGTGCTTGTTCCTCGTCCAGCGTTAAGAAAGCCTGTACTTTAGCATCTACTTCACTAATCCTGTTGAATGAAGCTTCTACCATATCCGTGACGGTCAAATCTTTGCCCGCCAGACGGTTATGTATTTCCTGTAAGTTCAAGTCAAACAAAGACAAAGCCAATTCCCCTTCCTACTTGCTAATATACATACTATCTATTCCAGAACGGCAGGCACTTTAAATTGCCCATCCTCGTCATCGGGAGCGTTCCGCATCACTTGTTCCATTGTAGCCGATGGGCGCGACTCATCTTCACGCATTACATTGACTAGCGGCATTGCGTGACTTGTTGGCTCTACACCCGTCGTATCCAACTCGTTCAGCTTGTCTGCATATTTCAGAATCGCATTTAACTGCTCCGTGAAGGTTTCCTTCTCTGCATCGCTAAGATCCAGTCTGGCCAGCTTCGCTACATGCTCGACGTCTTTTACCGTAATACTCATTCCAGCACCTCATTTCCGCCTGATCATTCCTACTATTATAGCCTACATCGTTATTGAACTCAACGAATTCCGACGGCTAGTTGCCCGCACTCTCATATCGCTTCAAACCTCGGTAAAATACACGAATGGATATAAACAAAGCGATACCGGCAACGATTGGTGTCAGCAGCCCAAGCGAAGACCAGCCTTCTTTTCCGAATAAATAGGCAGCCGGGTAGAAGCTGATGAACGCATAAGGCACAGCAATGGAAACGAACAATTGGATCCCCATAGCGTAGATCGTTATCGGATATTTGGTGAAATCACTGATGCTATGAATCATGAACGGGAATGAGTTGCGCGGGCCTTGTGTCCAGAATGAGATAGAATTCGAAACCAGGTTGATTGCCACACGAATCGCCCCGCCTGATAGAGCGAATACCACTGCCAGCAGCAGCTGCCACCACGTCCAACGTATATCTACATGCCAAGCCGCCTGAATGACAATGATGGAACCAATTACAATATTGCCAAACCCATTCATACCGAAGTGCGATGTCATGACCTGCAGCAGCGTTGGCAATGGACGTACAAGCAGCCGATCCATTTCCCCACGATTAATCAAATTATTGATCACCCAGATCCCGTTGAAAAAGAACGAGGAGATCCCCTCTGACAAAAACACGAGGCCATACATAAAAGCGATCTCCCAGTATGTCCAACCATTTATAGTAGGAATTCGTTCGAATATAACCCATAGGAATATAATGCCAAGAAGCTGTGTCATCATAGCGGCAACCATTGAAATCCAAAAATCAGCTTGATACTCCAGAATCGCTTTTATATGCTGAGACATTAATCGATAATAAATAAATAACGTACGTTTAACCCCCATGGATCGTCACCTTCCTGACCGCCCATTTCCACAACCATTTGCCTGCTAGCCATAAAGCCACAACCCAGAATAGCTGTAGTCCGAGCATCCGCCATGCTTCCAACCCATGCAGTCGATCGAGATAAAGGGAGGCGGGAATGAACACAATGCCTTGAAAAGGAAGCCAGCTGGAAAATGTCTTCAGCCAATCGGGAAACATAGTGATAGGGATGAGCGCGCCGGAAAATAAGTTCGTTATCGCCGCACGAGCCCAACCAATGCCCATCGCACTCGTGGTCCAGAAGCAGCAGAGCCCGGCCAAATAGACGATGCCGAATTTGATCATCCAGGAAAACGCCATGCTGATGACGAACAGAATAGCCCCAACCGCGGTGCCTGGAGGCTGCACGCCAGTGAAGATCAGCAGGACGATAACGGTCATTCCTACGCAAACTCCGCCTTCCGTGATGGAGGTGCCAAGTGTTTCGTAAAACCGGGATTTCTGAAAATCGAGCGGCTTTAGCAAATCCATCGCTACGCTGCCATCGAGAATTTTACGGGAAATCGCGGTTTCGGAGTACCAGGTAATGAGTGTATTCGAGATAAAAACGATTAATAAATATGCCTTCATCTCGTTCCATGTGAATCCGCCGAGCTCAACCCGATCTGCATAGATCGCTTTCCATAAATAGAAAAGTGCCGTTACGAACACGATGCCGGTAAGCGAATTGATGAAGAAATTAGAACGATAGGCAACCGAATTCTGAAGCGACGCCCGGAAGAGCGAACCGTACTTGCCTTCAATGATTCGCATCACCTCAACGCCTCCTTGCTTGCCTGCGGCAGCTCCAGATGGCCGTCGTATACTTGTCGAATAATATGCTCTACAGAAGGCTCGTCAATGCGGAAGTCGACTACCTCTGCAACCCTCATTACTGCAGCAGCTACCTCTCCGGCGGACATGCGAAACCGATCAAATCGGACAGAGAACGTATGGCCCGCTTCCTTCTCAAGCTCTGCATCCGGCAATTGCCGAATAGCTTCTGCTACAAGCGGACTTGCTTCCGCGACCTGGAAATGAATCGTTCTTTCTTTGGCAAACGCATCCGTTATCGTCTGCAGCTCACCATCATAGAGGAGCTTTCCTTTATCAATAATGACCATGCGGCTGCACAAGTCTTTGATATCATCCAGATCATGCGTAGTTAACAAAATCGTCGTTCCTTGTTCTTTGTTGAGCTGTTTGATGAATTCACGGATGCGTGATTTGACAGCAATGTCGAGACCGATTGTAGGCTCGTCCAGAAATACAATCGGAGGATTGTGCAGAAGAGCGGCCGCCAAGTCGGCCCGCATCCGTTGTCCGAGTGAGATTTTACGCGCTGGCAAGTGTGTGAACTCCTCAAGCTCAAGCAGATCGTTGAATCGTTTCATCGTGGATTCGAATTGAATACTAGGAATTTCATAAATATCTTTTAATAGAGAGAAAGATTCGCGAACAGGCAGATCCCACCACAGCTGTGTACGCTGCCCGAAGACAACGCCAATATTGCCTGCATTGCGGATGCGTTCTTCATGGGGAACAATCCCATTCACACGTATCGTGCCAGAGGTTGGAACGAGAATGCCTGACAGCATTTTGATGGTGGTTGATTTGCCCGCTCCATTGGGTCCTACATAGGCCACCGATTCTCCCTGCTCAATAGAAAGATCGATGCGGTCTACCGCTTTCTTTTCCTTATACTTCTGAGTAACTAAGTGCTTCAACGCCCCTTTAATCCCGGGCTCCTTAATGGCCTGCTTAAATACCCTACTGAGTCCAATTGCTTCAATAATAGCCATTGTTAGCCTCTCCTCTACATCCTGACATTTCAAAGAAGTATAAAGGGTTGAGCCAAATATTGTCAATATAAACAATCATTATAGTAAAACACCCCATCAGAGGATGAGGTGTTAGAGTGTTAGGTGCTATGAGATGTTGTTCTGTGAAGCGTTCTAATAAGCAGGTTTGGCAGGCTTTGTCTTGGATCGAAAGTAGGAAGGCGGCTGTCCACCATACTTCTTGAACTGTTTACTGAAGAAATAAATATCCGAATACCCAAGTGACTCAGCCACTTGTCCAACCGACATAGACGTCTGTGTTAACAAATAGGAAGCTCTCTCAATTCTAGCCCGTGTAATATATTCCTGAAGCGATAATCCCGTTCCCTGCTTGAATAGGCGGTTGAGATAACGCGATGACACTCCTGTCAATTCTGCCAGATTGTCATATTCAATCGGAGCCGCTATGTTCTCTCGAACGTATTGTTTCGCTGTCCGAACGATCTTCTTCTGTTTCACTGACAAACCCGATGTATCATTCTGAGTGTAGTGTAGTTCTCTAATGTGCATAAGCACCAATTTCATGAGACAGTTAAATCGCTCCTGAACAAACTCTCCCTCAGTCTCATCTTCTGTGTCCAACACTTGATTCAACCAATTTTCTACGATGTATTTATCATCCAGTTCACTATAGGACGGTGGAAGGAAGTATAACTCCGCCTCTGCTGGTTGTCCCGTGCTCCAATCTGATAATCGGAAATGTACAAAGATGACGGTTAATCGGTCTTCCAGATTCTGCTCTGCCAGCACTTGATCTCCAGGTCGAAAAATGAAGCAGGAGCCAGGTCCGATCGGATAGGTCATGCCGTTCATTTGAACTTGGCCTGATCCGGATAAGACAAACCAAAGATCGTAATCATGAAAGGTTGTACGCCAATCCCAACCGGGCTCGCACTTTACCTTTCCCGACTGGCGGCTGCTCTCAATCCAGATGGTCTTGTATCGATTGTTGGACTCCCCGCTCATCGGCTGCACCCTCATTGGCTTCAATATCGTGTTCCTACTATAGTAACAGGTTATTTCTTGGAAATGAATCCAAAGCAAGGGGTAAAATAGAGAAAACCAACGCAAACAAATCAAAAAAGCCTTCAAAGAACGATTACGTTCCATGAAGGCTTCAACATTGCTATATTCTTACTCGCCAGTCGATACTTCAGGGGAAGTAAGCTTGTCATAGAACTCGGCATATTTATCTTTGGCATCGGTATTGCGCACAGCCATTGCAACACGAGGATGTTCATTGAGCATACCGGAGATCATGTAAGGAATTAAGTAGCCCCATTCCACTTTCTCACGCAACGGAATCATGCGACGCTCGATCACTTCAAGAATCGGACGAATTTCGTATTTTGCATTTTTGAGATAGCCAACCAACAATTCCGTATTGCAGTTACCTGCAGCGCGACCCATACCGAATACAGAAGAATCGAGGAATTGAACACCTAGATCGGAAGCCGTTATCGTGTTGGAGAAGGCGAGCTGCATGTTGTTATGTGCATGAATACCTAGAGTCTTGTTCGGAAGGTGCTTCTGGAACTTCTCGATCAAATGCTTGTAATCCTTGTGATCCAGACTGCCGTAAGAATCTACGATATAAACTACATCTACAGGGCTTTCTGCAATATCCTGGAACGCTTCGATCAGCTCATGCTCCATAACGTGGGACAAGGCCATAATGTTCAGGGACGTCTCGTATCCTTTGGAGTGAAACGTGTTAACCAATTCAAGCGCTTTGTCCAGATCCTTGATATAACAAGCCACGCGGATCATATCCAGCATGCTCTCGATTCTTGGCAAAATGTCGTTCTCGTCAACCCGGCCAATATCAACCAATGCAGATAGCTTCGTATCACCCTTCTGCGGAATGACTTCCTTCATGAAGGACTCCTCCAAGAAGCGCCATGGACCTGAATCCGAGCCTTTCAATAGCTTCGGTGAGTTCTTATATCCAATTTCCATATAATCCACGCCGGCAGCATTTAAGGAGTAGTATAAGTCCCTTACGAAATCAACGCTGAAGTCCCAATTGTTAACAAGACCCCCGTCACGGATTGTACAGTCAAGTATTTTACTTTGTGATTCTTTCATTTCCTTCAAAAGCCTCCCGATATGGTGTGATGCTACTCATCATAGCTTATCCGTCAAGCGCATGTCAATCTATCGTTCCCCTATACAAAACCGCTCTTAATCAACAAAAAAAGATGCCGAAAGGCACCTTCCATCTTACAATCTATTCAGCGTCAACAGGACTGCTTAGATCCATGCTCTCAAATTGATCTGCTTGATAAAATCTTCTCTGCTCTGAACCTCTTTACTTTTCTCGGGAGGAGCTTCTGCAACCTCGCCATTCATAATGAATCGGAAAAGCTCTTCATTCTTCGTAACCAAAGCATAATCGATTAAGGCTTCACGCTCAACCTGCTCTGCTTCTTGCTGCAGCAATATTTCTTCCAATTCTATATCCGCCGCAGGCACGAAAAAATGCTTATTCAACTTCGGTACTCGAACTACGTAATCGAACACATTGTCCGCATTGCGATCGTATGCAATAATATATCCTGTTTCTCCGATCGGAAAGTGAAGCTCGAAACTATCATTCACAAAAACTACTTTTTGTCCTAAACGAAACATTAGAATATCCCCCCAAACCGGCTTGCCGCCCGCAAACCTTTTTACACAAACTTTATAAATTGCACCGTGTACACACGACTATTAAAATCTAATAAGTGTATTACATGTATGTTATATATCCTACTAAAAAATGATCGAGGTGTCCAATAAATCAACAGATTCATTCGACAATTTTTTCCCTTTTGGGGACCTGCATATTCTCAGGAATATACAACTGCTTTTAGCTGGCGGCAAGGATCTTATAAAACAGGAAAGGGAAGGATCTGACTAGATCACCTGGCTCTCGAATAGCTTGTCTCTCTGATTGACCTTAGCAATCCATAACAACAACAGAAAATCAATAATCAGCAGTACACCGCCGGCAATAAAAATAAACATTTTACTAATGAACAACAAACCCGTTACTTGACTGATCAATAATCCCACTAATGGAAGCACAATGATTCCGCCAAGCTGTTGAGCCTCCTGAAAGCCTTTAGAGCGAGCGGAAATGAACACACTGATCAGGATCGTGAACAAAGTGATTCCGGGTGTTACCCATATAAGCAGCAGCATCCAATGACTGTTAGGAAAGATGAGACGCCCAAACATAGAGTATGTTAAACTATCCACCACGACACCATATAACACAAAAGCAATGATCGTACATAGGAACGCCGGAATAAAAGCAGCCATGATTTTCCCTACAAACAGCTCCTTAATCGAAATAGGCGCGTACATTAAGCTCTCCAGGGTATTGCGTTCTTTTTCACCGACAAATCCGTTCAAAGCAATCATAAGCGCATTGAGGATCGGAATGAGCAAGAATAAGGTGCCAAATAAATAAGTTACAGCAAAATAAATAAACTGATGATTAATGGAAGGCAACTGCTCCAGCATCTCACGTTGCGCCGGAAGTCGCTCTAGGGTATTATGTACGAATTTCGTTAGCGACTCCGAGTCAAGATTCGTTGATTTGGCTACCAGAATAAGGATTCCTGGCATTACCGCTCCGAATAAAACCGGCAGTAACACCAGCCCGAGCCATACTTGCGTATTACTTGTGATCGAGCGCATATCTTTTCTAGCAATTGCTGCCACGATTCGCATATTCATTCTGCATTCCTCCGCACATGGAAGTATAGAGATTCCAAGTCACGATTCATAATCTCCACGGAGTTAATCCACGATACACTCAGTATTTGTTGCAGCAAGTCTGAGATCTCTTCTTTGGAAGAAAGCTTGAATTGCAGGATGTCCTGTCCAGTACGCTGAACTTCATACGAGCCGAAACGTTCGCCTTGAACCTGAAGCCCTGTTTCTACTCGCAGCTCGATTGTCTTCAAGTATTTGTGTTCCAGATCAAGCTTACTGCCCTGTTCGATCACCCTGCCCTGCTCTAGAAAAATAAAAGAATCGCAAATGTCCTCCAATTGATGCAAAACATGAGAGCATAAAATAATGGTCGTGCCTTGCTCGCGATTGATTTCTTTCAAATAGCCGAGCACCATGCGAATTCCGTCAGGATCTAATCCATTGGTTGGTTCATCCAAGAATAGAAGGGAGGGACGATGCAGAAGCGCCTTGGCGAGTGCTAGACGTTTTTTCATCCCTGTGCTGTAATGACCCGCTGCTTTATGTTCATGCTCTTTCAATTCGAAGCGAGAAAGCAGTTCATCAATGATGGAAAGATCGGAACAATTGTAGATTTTCGCGAAAAATTCAAGATTAGCCCGGCCGCTTAACTCCCTGTATAACCCTGCCCCTTCGGTTACAATACCGCTCATGCGTCGAATCGCTTCCCCATCTCGATCAGGAGAGAGCCCGGCAATACGGATATTCCCTTCATCCGGGCGGATTACCCCGTTCATCAAACGCACCAAGGTCGTTTTTCCCGCTCCGTTCGGACCAAGCAACCCGATAATATCCCCTTGGTTCACTTGGTAATTCACATCATGCAGCACTTGTTGTTTTCTGTAGCTTTTTTTTACTTTTTCAAGTTCGATTAAGATGTCCGTGCTCAAGCTTCAAACCTCCAGTTCCTTGTGCTACGCCAATGCGACTTCTTTCCGTTCATGTATTGCGAATTGCAAAAACTATTATAGAGAGGCTTGCTTGGATCGGAACAAATAGACGGCACCTTCTATTAGAATAGCGATCAGGAAGATCGTCGCACCTAGACAGAGCGGGAATTGAGCAGACACTTTACCCTGAAGCAAGACCGAGTTCGCGTGCTCCGACAGGTTGGCTGGGCTCCAGCGCATCCATTTACCCAGAAAACTGGAAGTAATAGATAGAATAAAAACGATTCCGATCGTAAGAAATGCTGTGCTTCCGCTACTCTTGAGCAAAACGCTTAGTATCAGTGTGATGGATATAATGAAGGCAAGCCACAATCCGTATAGGAGCAAGCTAAGGGCAAATCTATCAAACGAGACATCGCCTAATAGTAGCATCGTGTAATACCAAGCGGCCAACATTCCCGCTATGAACGATACACCAGTGAGAGTGGCCATAGCAGCCCACTTGGAGGATACATAGGAACGATGCGGCACCGGCTTCATCATGACCATATGGATGACTCCGCTGACACGCTCCGAGGATATGGCTCCCATGAAAGCTAATACTAGGATCAGCACGCCAATTGTGCCGTACTGGGACAATGTACTCGCGATCATCTCTGCGCCGGAGGGCATTGGGATTTGAAGGATTGCTCCTTCCGGGAGTCCTCCCGTGGCTTTTAATATATCAGGCATGTAATACGTTGTGATAGGTTGACTTGCACCAAAGAGGATGAAGACAAGCGGAACCCACACCCACTTGTAATTGCGCCACATCTCGATCATTTCTTTGCGATACAACACGAACCATTGGGTAATCATTGATTAGTTTCACCGCCTATTATTTGCATGAACAAATCTTCGAGATTGGAATGGCCGAATTCGATAGATTGAACCGGAAGGCCGTGTTCTGCTATTTGCCGGCATACGAACGTTCTCGCGATGTCCATTTGATTGTTGTTTATGAATAAATCCAAAGACCCCTCAGCATGCTTGGTTTGTACTTTTTCTATAAAGGGCTGCTGTTCCCACTCCTGTGTCCATGGAGCTAAGGACTGTTCGCTTTTGATCCGTATGAGCGGTTTGCGATACTTGGCCCGGACGGACTGCAGGTCTCCCGATACAGCAATATTGCCATGCTGCATCAAGATAATGTCGTCGCTAATCTCATCCGCATCATGAAGGACATGAGTGGAGAATAGCAATGTAGTCTCTTGCTTCAGGCTGTGCATCAGCTCAAGAACCTCCCTGCGCCCTATTGGATCGAGTGCGGATACGGGCTCGTCCAGCATAAGCAGCTTTGGGCGATGAATAAGCGCTTGGGCGATACCGAGCCGCTGCTTCATCCCTCCTGAGTACCCTCCGATACGCCGTTTCGCGGCATCGGTGAGGCCCACTGCTTCCAGCAGCTCCGTTGATCGTTGGCGGGCTTCTTTGGAAGATAAGAAGGCGAGCTTAGCCGAGAACTCGAGAAATTCACGCCCGCTCATCCAGTTGAAGAAGGCAGGATGCTGCGGCAAAAATCCGATCCATTGTCTTATGTCCTTTGGGACATTGGGAGATTCGAATGAGATCGTGCCGCTAGTTGCCGATAACAGTCCTGCGAGCATGCTGAGCGTTGTTGTTTTGCCTGCCCCGTTAGGTCCTAGGAGAGCAATGCAGCGCCCTTGTTCAATGTCGAAGGAAATCCCGTTCACAGCCGTGGTCGTGCCGAAAGTGCGCGTCAGTTCTTTAACGGACAGTAGCTTGTTCATCTATCTCGGCCCCTTCCGAATACGAAGTAAAGAACTGGACCGATAATATTGATGAATATGATGATGAGTATCCACAGCCATTTGGGTCCATTCGCTTGTTCGGAGCGGATGCAATCAATCAGTGCGATAGTCATGAGTAAGACTGATAATACGAGGATCGGGGCGACGATAGCCCAATTGATCTGATCAATCAATTCGTTCATGGTCATTGTGTAAGTCCTCCTTGGCAAGTCGAGATTGTTTCCACCATAGAAATAATATATAAAAGATAGTTGGCAGCGGCACTTGTATCAGTCCCCAGATTCCCCAGAACCATGGGTTAATCTGTCTTTGGCGGGCATCCGTGAACAGCCATGTGCCTTGGATCAGCAGTACGATTGCAACCGGGATCAAGAGCCAGAATGAAACACCGTGAATAGATGTATTCATATCCGATTCACCCGTTTCTTCTGCTTCTGGGTCAGTATGAACCCGACTATGCCGCTTAGCAGGATGGGTGCCTGCATATAAGCGAATAGCAACGGCTTCTGATGAGCGATGGATACGAATACGGAGAGAATAACTAAGGCAAATAACCAGAACAATAGAAGCTCTTGTATTAATTTTTTTCTTCGCACCTGTTTCTGTTCTGTGATCCAGTTCTCTAATGAAGCGAGATCGGGCATCGGCACAGGGAACCGATCCTCATCATCCAGCTTGCTTAAGTCAGCCTGAATTCGCTTCGTCCATTCTTGCTCGTTCATTCTTCACCCATCTCCTTTCGCATTTGTTGCAGCCCATTGTGAATTCTTGACTTTACTGTCCCGAGCGGTATATCCATCATCTGAGCAATTTCTTCATAAGCGTAGCCGTAATAGTGCTTCAGAATAATTGGAACGCGCATCTCGCGTGTTAACTGGCTTAATGCTTCTGTTAGCTCCGACCAGCCTTCATTCTCATGAAGAGACTGCCACCGTATTTTTCTCATGTCGGCCATCTCGCTGTCCTTCCAAGACCGTTCAAGCTTCATTCGCCTAAGTTGATCCATATACAGATTGGTTGCGATGGTAATAAGCCACGAGGAAAATTTCGATTTACTATTATAAAGACGAATTTTCTCTATACATCGGATCATCGTCTCTTGCGTCAAATCTTCTGCAGTCTGGGGATGCAGAGTGATTTTCAACAAGTATTTGTAAAGGAAAGCATAGTGCTCCCTCAACAAAAGGGCGAGTGCCTTCGAATCGCCGCGCTGGGCAAGCTGGATGATATGCTGCTCGTCTATGTTCATAATGCTGTCGAGTCTAATGTCACGATTCGAGGTTCACTCCCTTCTTGGTTATAGAATTGCCTATAGTACGAATGAGTCAGGTGAAAAGTTCATTTGATGCGAAAAATATTTTTGACGCTGGTGACAACTAAGTAAAAACCTCAGGAGCAGATCAGCTCCAGAGGTCCTTGGCGTTCGATATAAGTTGTACTGGTAGAGCGTAGAAAAGTGGGCTCTGATTGCTGTTGTGCTTGGGTTTCCATTGCGCTTGGTGCTGGCCTGGAAAACTGAACCTGCAACAAAATTTACACTCGGATTAGACCTTCGCGTGTTAGGGTGAGCTGCTCGAAGCCCGTCTCGGTGATGAGATAGGAATTCTCGATTCCGACCACACCTCGGCCTGGGAAAGTGAATTTGGGCTCGATGGCGATAACCATGCCTGGTTCAAGCGGGTATTGAAAGCCGCGGGCGAGAACAGGCAGCTCGTAGATCAAAAGTCAGATGCCGTGACCAAGGAATTTGACTTGGTCACGGCCGAAGCCCATGAAGTGGTCGGCTAGGCCCGCTTCGGCTGCCTGATTGAGCGAAGAGGTATAAAGCTCTTCGCAGATCGTGCCTGGACGCAGCTGAGCTTCTGTGCTGCGCAGTATTTGTTCGCTGACCGCGTATGCGCGCTCAAGGTCAGCGGGAAGATTGCCGATCACGACCGTTCGGGTCTGATCGATCACGTATCCATCGATGCAGCAGCCGATATCGATGAGGATTGGTTCGTCGCGGCCGATGGGACGCTGGCTCGCGCTCTGCGGGCTGGCTGGGCCAAGCCCGCTTCCGCCTGCCGGGCCGTCGAAGTACGTCGGCCGCGCGGCAGCTTCTGCAGCACCGATCATGCCGGTGATGATCTCTTGGTTGTAGCCGCGCACGCGCATAAGCCCCATATGACCGCGCAGCCGGATGGCCGATTCGACGGCCGACATCAGCTCGAGCTCGGTCATGCCTGGCGCAAGGCGCGCCAGCGCGTGCTCGAACGCTGCGTCGATCACTCGCGCAGCCTCGCGGATCGCCTCGACCTCACGAGGCGACTTGATCATGCGCGTCTCGCGGATCAGCAGCGAACCGTCGACCCACTTGGCTGACGGCAACGCCGCCGTCAACCGCTGGAACTGCGCCACCGGCAGCACGTCGTACTCCGCTGCCAGCACGACAGGCTTGTCCGGATCGCGGTCTGCACAGCTGCCGAACAAATGCGGGCTGCTCGCCGCGAGGCCTACCGCGAATGACCGCAGCGAGCCGAGCTCGCGTACGGTTACATCCGCTTCCTGCTCGGCGCGCAGCAAGCTGCGGCGGACGAAATACACCGCTTCGCCCACCGCAGGCAAGAACAAATAACCGGTTTGCATCGAACCGGTGAAATAATACAAATCGACATTCTGTGTAATTACCATTCCGTCGATGCCTTGCTGGAGCATTTTATGTTGAAGCCGCTGACGACGCTGCGGCCCTTCATTCCCGTAGACTGTTTGCATTTGGATCATATCCCTTTCCTGAGGACTGCTCGTAATGGATTCCTTCCATTATACACTGGATACGCCATGAGCAGGAAACCCCCTACCAAAAAGCGAATGACTAGTTAGAATATTGAATCTCATTAGCTTCAGCCGTCTTTACCACAATACATATAAAAGGATGTGTATCCCTATGGAATCGAGCTCAATCAAGAGTACCGTACTAACACCGGAAAGCGGTTTCACCTCTGGAATCGAAGGACCAGCATGCGATCGTAATGGTATTATCTATGCTGTCAACTACGAACGACAAAGCACGATTGGCAGCGTCACTCCAGACGGGCAAACGAGCCTCTTCGTAGAGCTCCCTGCTGGCAGCACCGGAAATGGAATCCGGTTCAACCGAGCGGGAGATATGTTCATTGCCGATTACACCGGTCATAATATTCTGAAGGTTAATATGGAAACTCAGGCAATCTCCGTATTCGCACATGAGCCTTCCATGAATCAACCGAATGATATTGCCATCGCGGACGATGACACTCTATTCGCAAGTGACCCTGATTGGGGAGCTGGAACAGGACAATTATGGCGAATTGATACAGACGGGAGCGTAACCTTGCTCGATGGAGAAATGGGAACGACCAACGGGATAGAAGTAAGTCCAGATAACCGAACACTATACGTCAATGAAACCCAACAGCTTAACGTGTGGGCATTCGATCTCTCCCCAAATCAAGCAATCAGCAACAAGCGGCTGCTAATTGCATTTGAAGATCATGGCATGGATGGAATGCGTTGCGATGTTGACGGCAATCTCTACATTACTCGATATGGCAAAGGAACTATAGCCAAAGTATCCCCATCAGGTGAATTATTAGAAGAAATTGAGCTACACGGCAAAAGCTGCAGCAACATTACCTTCGGTGGACCGGATGGGTGCACGGCTTATGTAACTCTACAGGATAAAGGAAATATCGAGACATTCCGGGTTGATCGTCCAGGTCGTGAATGGAGCATGCTGCAACAACACATTTGATTCGAGAACCCGGACTTTCCCATGCCTCCCTAGTACACTAATTCTGCCGCTCCCTTCACATCCCATATGATAGGACTAATTACCGTAAAAACACGGGGATATGTAATGCGGACGATGAGAACCAAACCGGGACGGTTAAAGGTAACCGAATAATTGTAAGTAGAATTCGTATATGCATAAGGAAAAGTATGGTTCTCATTTATGATTTCGAATACAGCAACTTCCACTTCTGTCTTCCAAAAGCTTGACGATTGAGGTATATTCGCAGCGTCCAGCTTAAGGTTGGCGCGTAAGTAATCAAGCGCTGCAGCTTGAGAGGCGAGGGGATCAATGGATATGACCCCCTCCGCCAGCTTCTGCATATCGAGTTGCTGTGCGCTAGCATGAGCCGCCCGATTCACAGCCCGTTTGCCTTCGAATAAAGATTGCATAGCTAATTGTTCGTCTGTCTGCAAAGCATTCATTAGCAGCAGGAATGAGAACATGACGATGAAAACAAGAAATTTATACATAGCACCTTTTCACCCTGCTGTCTAGGATCGCAACAATCGCTCAATGAATTACTTTTAAATCGTCTTTCTCAAGCTAAGGAACGTACTCACTCATTTTCAATCCCTCTGCGGACATCCGTGCACTTGCAGAAGGCGGTGTAATCCCAATGAGCCGATCGATTTCAAATAACCTTTGATAGGGGTAACTGATCTGCAGCCTCAAGCCTATGCCTCTGAGAACAGGGGCACTAGCGTTGGTGCCGTCTACACCGCTTGTGGTTAAAACTTCATATTGCAGCAGGGATCGATTGAACCCCCTTTCTTCTAATCTAAGCTTAGACGCTTCTATTGCGGTATTGTCTATATAACCATGGCTTCCGTTTGCACCTATTTCCAACATCAGATCCACCTCTTTCTGCAGAACCGCATTCCGAATCATGAGCACATGCTTGTACGTAGGAGAGAACATGAACCAGCATAGTAAGCCTGCGAATAACACGAACACCAAAATTTGCTTCATCCCTTAGCTTCTGCTCTCCTCCCCTTTCTTATTGGTTTCATGTTCACTTCTATTTCACCTCCCACTGTATAAATCTTCTCCGCCAATTAAGGATTAATGGATTGAATCGATGTTCCTACCCGGACACCGCTGTCTATGACTTTCGACTTCGTGCCCTCCTCTCCCCCTATCGTGCGATTATAGATTACTAGGATGACAATAATGAGCAATGCTGTAACAAGAAGCTGTCTCATCTTTAAATGCCTCAGCTTAAGGAATAAGCGCCGTAATGTCTGTATTTGCCGTAGTACCGTGTGTCTGGATGTTGCGACGCATCCCGGTGTTATTGTCGTTAATAATACTGGTAAATAACAGTGCCACTACTATCAACATCATCACAGTCATAAGTATATTTCTCATTTTCTATCATCCTTCCTCTCAATTAAAACTTGCTTATCATTGCAAGGTCTGAAACAGCTTCTGGCCTTCCATTACCCAAGGATAAATAAAAATACGGAACGTATTGAGGATCGGCAGACCCGCTATCAGGAACAGCACATACGATGTCGTTTCCTTGCGGCTGTCTTTGGCTAGTCCCAGTTTTTCCTTATAATCCTGGATCCTCTCGCGAAGAAGCGCATAATAATTGTCATTCTCATACAAACGGATCGAATTAATAGTCTCTGCAAAGCTATAAGCTTCATCGGTGCTAAGCCTCTGCTTAAAGCGGCGAATCGATTGCTCAGCACCGGAGTACCACTCGTTCAACAGCAGCTGGAGCTCTCCTCGTATAACACGAGTAAAAGGGATGCATCGCGACAGCTTATGATGCAGACTTTGCCTTGAGCCGTTGTAATAGAGGAGCTGATTGCTCAGTACATAAATTTCTTTCATGATTTGCAATGAGCGTTGTTTACTGATAGCCTCGAGGATCACCCGGTCAGTCCCTAGCAAGAGCAGCATAATACCTCCGCAAAGCAGCAAATATACGGGTTCAACATAGCGATCCATCCCTTGCAATCTAGCAGCCGTTGTTCCTAGTAGTACAACGATTACAGCTAGGAAGCTCAACAATCGCCGAATGACTTCATAATCTATAAGATCCACCTGGAACCCGCTTCTCGCAAGGAGTTGTTTTTTGTGCTCCAGACCAGGCGTACCCATCTGAATCCCCAACACCTTCAGCCACCAGGCAGGATAACGTTGCTGCTTCATCCATTTATTCCAATTGAGTACAGGCCAGCGTCCTCTCTTGCGGGACCCAGATAATAGAGCATAATATATGCTAATAAATACCATAACAACCAAGCTTCCATAACTGATCCATCCTAGCCATTCTAATTGTGCCTCTGCTACTGCCAATCGCAACTAACACTCCTTCCATATAACATCCCTTACATTCGACGGATAGATAAATACAAGCCCATCAGAAATGAGCCGAAAATCAACATCCCCCCATCCAGCACCATATTGCGGCCGTTTGGATCTTGCACATAATAATGCCAGGCATTAGAGAAATTTAGCTTGAAATTAATAGAAAGAAATAAGATGAGGAATAAGATAGATGAAAAATTGGCAATTCGTATTTCTAATAGACGATTCCGTTCAGCTTGATCAGCCCTTTGTGCACGGCGCATATCGGTTATCAGTTGTTTGAGATTCTCTCCAATTTCGTTCCCTTCCGTAAGCCCAACTCGCATAATATTGGCAAAATAGTCAGCCCACAAATGTCCAAGCGTGAGGGTTAACAATCGCAGACTATCATCGACACTGCGATTCGTAGTCAAATTATGATTAAGCTGTTCGAACACAGCCTTCATCGGGTACAACATCCGGTTCTCTTCAAGCGTAATATGCAAAGCTTTGCGAATGTTCCGCTGCCCTGATACCAAATAATACTGATAGAAAAGCTCGACAGCAGGCAGAAAATCAAGTCTAGCTTTCATCTGCAGGCTAATAAGCCTCATTCGCAGAGTCAGATAAGGTAACGTCCCCATCATCAGAGTTGTCGAAGCGACTCCTTTTATACTCCCGAACATCAAAGCTCCTGCAATCGCACCTCCCAACGCCAACGTTAATGTCAAATAGAGCAAGGCACCTAGCGACATCCGGTAACGAAGCGATTCCAACAAATCTGTAAGATGCCGATATAGGCCGCTATATCGAGTCATAAAGCGAGACAACCTGCTTGCCATCGTCTGATCATGCACATAAGCCAATCTGTTGCGCGTTGTGGAGCGATTGGCCCCAGCATGAAGCAGCATGCGGATTGCTAAGTAGAGAAGCATGAATAGCAAAATTATGAAACCTGTCTGCAAACCTATCACTGCTGATGAGTTTTCGGTAAGATTTCCTTTCAGCAAGATTCCACACATCCAAGTTCAGTCAGCAGCTTATGGCCTTTCGGATCTAATCTCAGTATTCGGGCTGCTGCTCGCTGTGAAAATGCATCCTTAAGGACCCATGTACCAGCAGCATAGTTGTAGCAAACAATATCCCGTACGCTTATTTCTCCGTTTACATATACATACTCCCCAATACGCAGCAGTTTACGCTGCCCTCCGACAATCCCCATTTCCATCCCGATCTGAGTAACATACTCGGTTATTCTTTTTCTCAACCGTTCTGGATCCATCCCCCTCCGGTCCATCATGCACATTTCGGTTATGGCATCCGGCACATCTTCCAGAACGTTAACATGCACCGATGTCAGACTGCCTTCATGCCCTCTCGTACACGCTTTTACATAAATATTGGCGTCCTCGTCCCTGATTTCTGCATGGCATATACGCTTGGGTGATTGTCGCAATGCCAGCTTGAAAGCTTGGTTCCCCGAATGAGCGGTGTCCTCCTCATCCACTTCATACTCAATTATGTTTTTTCTCGGAAAATCCCGCTTCAACATGAGCTCGTACCGCGATTCTATAGTAATAAGACGTTCATGATCAGGCAGTTGTGCTATTAGCGCTTTGATCAGATTCGTTTTGCCAGAATTCGTCGGTCCTGTGATCACCATATTGAAGCAGCTGCGCAGCACGACCTCTAGTATGATCCTCATCGGCTCATTGATAGTTGCATAATTGGAATCGCACAAAGTGTCCAGATTAAAATATTTCATAGTATAGAATCGAATCGTAAGCGTGGGCTCAGCGGTGAACCCGAATCCGGTCATGGTTACGCGGGACCCGTCCTTCAAAGATACTTCTGCCCATCTCTTGCGAGGATTGATCACTTCATTGTTAAACAACACCAGATTTTGTTGGATGCGCTCAACATCGCTTACGTTCTGGAACCTGATTGACGAAGGCATGGCTTGCCCGCTTCGCACCTCGTATATATCCCTCCCGACAACTTGAATTTCCTCAAGGCCCTCGCGGTTCTTCATGACCAGTTCAAGCACGTTCAATCCTATTACTTCAGCAAAAACTGCTTCTGTAAGCGTGCTGTAGACGCGATTCGGCGGCTCTACATGACTCAACCGTTTTTTGGCCAACTGATCGCTAATAATAGCTAAAAATTGCCCCCTCTCCTGCTCGAAGCCTAATACTGCGCGGTTCAGCGCTTCACTGTATTGTTGTTTCTCTTCATCCGTCCTTCCCTTGGAGGCAACCAATACGTTGCGAATTTCTTCCACACATCGGTTGAACTCATTCTGTTCACGCTCAGTTGTATCTTGAAATCTATTCTCGTGAAGCTTACCATTAGCGTCGATCAAGTCAGTCGTTCCGTTTGGTTCTTCTTTGAGTCGATTCGTATCAACAGAAAATGCAGCTAAGGAAAACCTCTTTTCCGGTAAAGTTGTACTCAAGCTTCCCACCTGGCTGATCTTCCTTTCTCAATCCAAAAGCGAACATTTCCAAACCAGCTCTTTCCTTCTGAGCGATCTAATTGTACAGGTTTCCGTTCAAACTGATGGTAACGTATCATCGCATCCGTTATTCGGAACAATTCCTTCTGTACAGGATGACGACCAAGCAGAAGCTCTAGAAGCTTACCCTGATTCATGGATTCTACTACGGATGGGTGTCGGTGAATTTGTCCCAATACATTCATAGCCGTTTCCCGACGTATATCCTTGAGCCGCAGCACAGCTGTCCCGCTCTGCCTATCTGATTGATTCACGATTAAATCAAAGCCTGAAGGTGGAATGCCGAAGGTGTGACATAGATTGTTGAGCCAACGGTTCGTATCCTCTTGGAAGTGAGTCAATTCATTCGTCGTGATTAAATACTTACTGTCCGCCTCCAGAAGTCCGCCCAGGGTAGCTGCATTATCCCAATAAGCGTTAACCTCAACGATACAAATCTCGAATGTTGTCCTTGCAACCTTCAATAGATGGGCGATATCTTCCGGCATATAAAATTCTGCTTGCTCTCTCAGCATATTGCCGAATAATACATGCATGTTGGGAACACCTCTCAGAGACTCGCATGCCTGAAGCAGCTTATCTCGAGTCAAGCTTTGCGAGCGCAGTTCAGCACGTAACTGATCAAGCGTATAGGTAGGTCGTTCATTACCCAAATATCGATGAAGCTTGGAACTCTTAAGATTCAAACAAATGTAACCGACTCGGTGCGCTGTCGCCCTGGCCAGCTCTACTGCTGTTCCGAAGGAGACGAGCGTTGTTCCGATATTCGGAGTTGAACCTACGAATACCATAAGCTTGGAGCGGGGTTCATGAACAACAGAAGGACTACCGCTCATGTATTCTTGCAGCTGCTGAATAATCATTTCTTTGGTGCGATGCGGGGATATCCAGAAGTAACCGTTGGCTAAACATGTCTTCATCCAACGCTCATTGAGCAACCGATCATGTCGATCACTTAACAAAACAGAGATGCGAATATTAGGCTGCCGTTCGCGCAAGCTCTCTGTGTAGTCACAGAATGAGCCGAAATCAAAGTACCGATCCGATAATACCGCATGGTCTATAGACTGGCGATCTAATACTTCTAACAATTCATGTGGCTCAGAGTACGTGAAGTAGCGTTCAATCCCACCTTTTCGGTATGACAACCAACGCTGGTTCAGCTCTTCATCTGCGGATAATAAAACTAACATGCAGGCTTTGCACCTCCTCCTGAACTTCTAGTTCGTACAGCCTTATGGCTGGGTACGGGCATCATCCCCTTTGATATACGATGCGGTCAACGCAATGACCAGCTTCGCTTTCTTGGACTTACACATCCGGTCTATAGTGAGCCATTCCTCCCCCGTTAAGTTCAAATTAATATGATCGATTGTCCCATTTGCTTCTCGTCTGGAAGCGTACATTTTCTCCGTATCTGAATGGATCTTGGACAAAAGATTCGGATTTTTGGGGTTATCCACCTCCACATTGGCAGATGATTTCACCGAGGCAACTCGGATGCTATGCTCGAATAATCTGCGAGATTCCCCCTCTCCACTCGAAATATATATATCCACCTGATCTCCAGCCCGAATTCCATTGGATAATGTAAGAATGTAATCCTTTGGAATCTGAAAAGTGGACTGAGACTGATTAGGCAGAAGGTGAAACCGATCTACTTTCCAGAGCAGTATCGGTTCCAACGTGCCAAGCGGGACAACAGCTTCCGTTCCTACAACTGAGGTAAGCTCGGTTGCTAAATAATGTTGTCTTCCATTCACCGCACCGAGGGCTATCGGCATGGTCTCTATCATCTCTGCCGTAATCATCGTTCCAGTTGGGATGAAATCTCTTGGCACAATGACATCAATCGTCTTCTGCAGTTCCACCTGCTTCAACTGAAGGACATAGACACCATATACGAGCGCTCCCGAGAGCAATGCCGCCGTCATGCTGATCAGCAGGTTTCTCCTGCGATTCATTCCTATCACCTCCACGGATTGTGAAACAAAAATAGGACGCAACTCACGGGAATACTCCCGAAAGTTTGCGTCCTTCGCAAACATCTTTTATATGTGGATCATACTTAATATACCACATATGTTTTATTATGTAAATTACTTTTTGCGACACAATTTGACTATATTCTATTGTTGGCGGTGTACACGAACGACCTGGCTAGCAGCTCCTATGATTCTAACGGACACGTCCTGTGTTTTTACTGCTCCATTCGAGTAGGTAATTCTGAAATGAATCGGCAGCAATCCAAGCTCTAAGCCTTCGGTCATGGAAAGGAACCAGCTTTCAAATAATTCTCCTTGATACTGGTTAGAGACTAATGGCACTTGTATAAGTCTTGTCGATACGGTCCGTCCAATACCATCTCGTCCTAAAGCGTCTATCCAAGCCACAACTTCAGCAACAGGAGCAGAAGAAGCCGTTAATTCAAGTTGAAATATTTCACCTGAATAAAAATCCATCGGCACCATTGTTGTATTATTCCCGCGCTCAGTATGAAGCTCAAGCCACTGAGGGGTATGACTCACGGATGCTGTAATCTTCAGCTCTTGCGCCCATATGGAATGGGTAACGCTTCTCGATTCCGTCCCATCTGAAACGGTCAGCTTCACCAAATACTCACCTGGCATACTAAATCTCCTCGTCACATCCATGCTAGTTGCAAATATGACAGCTCCATCAGGCTCTTTGATCTCCCAGTTGTAAGTGAGCAAATTCCCATCGGGGTCACTAGATTCATTGAGTAAAGTGACCATATCTCCTTCCCATATAGGCTTTGGCAGCCAATCAAAGACGGGATCGGGGGGACGATTCGTTAATATCCATCTATCAACCGACCAATTCGACCATACGAAGCCATCAAATACTCTTACTCTCACCCTTAGCTTCTGTCCAGCCGGCAGATCTGTAGTTACCTGATAACTTTGTATTGTGGAGGACGTGTTTTGCGATACTTCACCTGAATCACGCACGGTCGATGTGTTCGCCTCGTTCCAGAATTGGACTTGATATTTCAAAAATACAGTTCCTGGATCGGGGTCAGATTGTGTCCAAGTTATGTTCGGTTGTGGACTGACTGTTGACGGAGTTGCTTGGGTGCCAGTTGGATTTGTTACTTGTGCCGATGGAGATAGATTGATTATCAACCATCCCGTGTTGGACCATCCCGACCAAGTCGCACCATCGTGTACGCGAACTCTGACTTGTAGAGGCTGCCCAGTCGGTAAATCTGCAGTTACCGTCATGTTTTGGGAGTTGGACTGTGTATATTGGCCTGCGCTAAAGTCATAAAGGATTGTTCCGACATCATTTAACACTTGAACGTGATAGCCTTGGAAGTATGTTCCCAGATTTAAATCCGCGTCATATTGATTCCATGAAATAGTCGGTCTACGATTATCCTGAATAAGATTAGGTGAAGACTGTAGACCGTTTGGATACATCAAAGTGACAGCAGGGGCACTATTTACTTTCATCCAACCGACATTTGACCAAACAGACCACTGCTCTCCATCGCTCACTCTTACTTGTACCTGAAGATTAACACCGACCTGCAGATCCACTGGCAAACTCCAGGATGCACTCAGTGCTGAAGTCCATTGCGCGCTTTCTCCGCTCTCAGCAACAACTTGTCCAGCTTCATTGGAAATCTTAACGTGGAAGCCTTGGAAAATCGTGCCGCCTGCATCATTTTGATTCCACGTAATCGAAGGCCGTGTCGTGTAGATCAGATTCGGACTGCCTTGTGTACCATTAGGATAGGTCAATGTTGCAGTTGGACTAACATTAGGGGGCGGGACACTGCCGACAGTGACGGATTGAATATAGGGATTGCTCCAAGCACCATATTCATCCCTAACGGACAAGCCGACTGTATATGTCCCCGTCTCTGTTGGTCGGGTCAATTTACTTTCCGCGTATGCGCCGCTTGGAGCCGTATAGTAATACTTCCTCTCCATTATCCCTCGTGTCGTTCCGTAATTGATACCCGTTATATCAGGGGACGAATAACTTCCTGCATGAACCCAGCGATCTGGATCGTAGCTATTCTCACTCCAACTAATCGTGCCATCCCCATTTACCCCAATTGTAAACTGTGCCACAGGTCTGCGATGTATAATAAGCCTCTCCTGATAAGCATTAGAGTTTTTTCTATAAGGGTCGAACACCATACTCGGGTACAAGTAGCTCGGATTGGGATCATCTCTTGCTCTCAGCGTAACCCAATATTCACCCACTTTGTCGAAGCTGAGCCGTTCACTGCTATACGTTTGACCATTCATGACGGAGACACCTTGATTATTCATAAATTTCGGAGTATGCGTATAGCTCCACTGGTAGCTTCCCGCTAGAGGGTCTGACTCAGGATCCGAGAAGATAATATGATCATAGCGAACTTCCGCGGATGCCGTACCCCCTTCCCAAATAGCATAATTAGACAACCATTGTGTGGTGCCTGCTTGAACGACCTTTGTGGATAGTCCATTAAATTTCACATAAGACTTCTCCGAAAATGGTCCGATCTTGCCACTCAAGAACGATCCATCCGATGCAGACAAGTACGGCACACCATTTAGCGATACATCTATCTGTGCTCCTGCCATGTTTACCTTAAACGAATAGTCTAGGTTGTTCTGGAATGGAAAAGCTACGCTGCTTAGAACGGTTCGACTACCGCCAACGTACCTGCTTAAATATAACGTTGTCCCGTCAGTTTCGACTGCATACCGGTTAGTTGGATCAGCCATCCGGAAGGAGAAACCAGACATTCCAGTATCAGCAACATCCTCCATCCTCATGGTAAACGAAAGTTCTGTATCTGTTACGGATACATCGGAGACGAATTGCCCCAGCTCAAATGGATTTAAGACTTCGGCGGCGGTAGTTGGAGGACCCTTAGATATCCACATGTAGAACACATCGTCACTGTAATTTCCCATACTCACGATATGGTGCATCGTTACATAAATTCCGTCCCCGAAATATTGGGAGAATACCGCTCTTGTCGTATTGGACCCGAATCCTTGCTGCCCTCCGGAACCCGCTTTCCCACGATAAGTTCCGGCAGCGTCCCGAACATAATCACCAAAAGGACAACCGCAATCCGGAGTATCATTAGGATCGTTAAGTCGGGTGTAGTAGTTCTCCCGTGTCGTGGTGTAATGGTTCAGATCAGCCCCAAGGGAGGTTTCATCATAGTAATTGCCGCTCCAATCTAACCTGAACTTCTCACCATAAGCCGTCCACTCAAAAAGCGTTGGGTCCTCGTTGGAGACAGCTCCGGAGTTCATATTGACAGATTGCATGTAGGTGTAGCAGGTCCAGCTCGGTCCGTCTGTAAAGCTTCTGGCGACTACTTTGTTGTTGATGGGGTCAATGAAAATGAGAGATTTGGCATCGGCACCATTCGTAAACCCCCTGATGTTCGCGCATGCGTTAGGGTTAGAACCGGTTCCTGACAGCTTGACCCTCCAACTAAGAGACGAATCGTTATTAAGCTTGGTTACGTGAGTTTGAACAGATAAAGAACTACCGCTTGGGTAATAAGAAGGAAGCGTGTCTTCATAGTAGTAAATGTCTCCGTTCATTCCCTTATAGATGTTGCTTACTCTGGTGGTATAGTAGGGAGTAAATCCATCCCAAGGGTCTGGATCAGATCCCATCGTGTAAGCAGGAGCCGACGGAAGAGCGATCTGCCTTACTATCGCTGCTGTTCTGTCCAATTCATATGCCTGTCGGGATCCGAAATCAAAGAATACCATATTGTCATTCCTATTTATTGCGTTTAACATCTTCCACCCGTTCTCATAAGTTGAATATGAGTTGGGAGGAGTGAATCCTTTGCTGAAAGCAGATCCCAGATACTGGCCCGTGTAGGCGTCAAACGTAGCTATATCAGGAGCAGAAGCCTCGTAAGCGAACCAATTTCCATCCGAGTCATAACCCGAGTGGGCTGCATAAGTCCATATGATAGTGGCGTATATGGTTTTGTCGGAGATTTCATACCCCGTGATTACAGGTGTTCCTATAGAAGTGGTGTTACCTGTACATCCGCCATCGCAGTAATTGTACTTCGATGGAAAAGTTCTCGTACCCATAGCCGCCGCCGTAATAACAAAATCATACGGATTTCCGTTGTTGTAAGTGAAGTCCCACGTGAAATAACCTCCTAAAGATTTTACATTACCGATTTCTGACTTATTCATGGCAAAAATTTTGCCCTCATACTCGTTGCGTCCGTAAGTGTAGTTGTAATACTGCCTGATTTTGTCGAAATAAATGTACTTCTTGTTAGACCGCAGACTAGGTGGACGACTAGTATCATAGAAGTATAGCCCCTGCTTCGATGTATCCCCTTCAAAAACAGGAAAGGAATCAAGGTTGTTGAGGGAGGAGTTAAAGCTTGTCTGAGCTCTCCAAGGCGACAGATTGTTAGCCCCATATCCATTATCCTGGAATGGCGCTGCCCAGTTCTCATAAAAATCATTACCGAACCAAGTCGTATTGAGGTTGTAGAAATACTGACGCTCGAACCCCTTGCCTAGACCACCGACCAACCCCCCATTATTGGACCAAACTGAATTTTTGTTCGTTTTTGGCTGGGTTGAGTTTACTTTGTACAAGCTCCAGTTGTTTAGAACCGTATTGATCCCATAGCTGATTGGTTGACTTAAGTCTGGCTGTTTGTTCTCTCCGGATATAGTGAACGAAACAGTCGGAGCCAGGTTGATTGTATCAAAAGTAAGACTCGTAATAAGTTGTGTTGCTGTAGCGCTTGCGCATCTACCGTAATCTTCGCACACTGTCACATCAAACTGGTACTTCCCGACACGTGTCGGCGTGAAACTTGCTTTGGTCATGGTGCCGGCAAGCGCAGTCCAACCGTCATTGCCGAATCCGTCGTTAGCCGCATCATACTTATAGAGGTACGTTGCACTCGTTAAGACATCACCATCAGGGCTGTAAGATTTATTGTACAAATCGACCTGCATGTTTCGAATCCCAAACGGCAGCACGTCCAACTTTCCAATCGGTACGAGATCCGGTTTAACATTAATGTTACAAATAGACGGTTGAAGCGATTTTAATGCCGGGCTGCCATTATCCCAAACGTGAAGGGAGGCTTGTACGGTAATGTCGCTTGTTGTACCGTTCGTATACGAAGCAATTTTGTTCGTCCACTCATCTCTACTGTGATCGATCTGTCTTCCAAGAGGACTAATACTTTGACTGGAGTTGAACAAATTTGCAGCTACAGGTCTATTTTCCTTCACCACAGGAGGGCAACTAGCTACTGCAATTGGATTGGGCGGGATGACTTCGATGATCGTGGAGGCTGTGTAAGCGGCTCCGAACTTGTCTGTCATCGTAGCGTATATTAAGTGATATCCCAATGTGTCTGTATGGATATTCGGCAAATATTGTTGCTCGGGGACAAATCCATATGTAGCCGGTAAACCGCTGATCCATGTATTGGAACGACTAAAATCCCAACCGGTAAAGGTAAACTCATCGTGATCTGGATCACTCGGAGAAGGGTACGGAAGAAAGGCAGGATCCTCAATAACACGAGCTTGTATCGTTGTACCTTGCACCACCTGTGAGAGCGGAGTTTGACTTGTAAAGTCACCGTTATGGAACCAGCCAATTTTGAAAAAGGGCGGGTTGTTGGAAGCAGGTGCATGAACGGTTAACGTCTTGTTGATCCATCCCGATTCTCCGCAGCTTCCTTTCAGCTTCATCATGACTGATACGGAACCTGCCGATATGGGAGCCGGGTAATGGCTTGGATAAGTGAAAGTGTATGAGGCTGTGCTGTTAGTTTGCCATGCTGTATCCCAGGTTGAACCTTTACTTAACCGATAAATATGGGACTGGTAGGTGCAGCCAGCTGTCGCAGTAATATTCTTGGGTGTTAATTGGAATGGTTCCCGATAGTTGATCGTGCTGGGGATTATGTCGAAGTCACCGGTAATTTCGCCTGTGTTGATTGTGAAGGGTACAGTCTTTGTGTTGTTGTCTTCCCTTGATTCTTCTATTTCATTGTCCCCATCGACTACCAGGGTTAGATTGAGATTCCCTGCAGTGGTTAATAGTCTCGTTACCACCTCGGTCAGAGCTTGGTTCGCCAATGCTCCTGAGTATGTCCACCTCCCCCATTCTTCTGCATTTCTGTACAAGTACACAGTGAAAGGACTGGAGATCGGTTTGCTTCCGTTCTGGAAGCTGATCTGGAAAGTGGCATTGCTATTAATGGTGAGGCTTGTCGTTGCGACGATATTCGTTGCTGCAAGATCAGGTTTCTCGAGTTGTTCGTAAGTAACCTCCAGTACGTAGGGGTACTGATAGGTGTTAGAGGTGATGTCTACTGCGAATTGACCAAAGTAGACCATGAGCTTTGCTCCGGGTGCGGCTAGGTCTTGAGCGTATGGAGAGGGGAAATTAAAATTTCCCGTGTGGCGTACGATAACAGTATTGAAGTCTGGTGTTATGTCTACTACCATGTTCGAAAATACTTCGCTATCAGAGAAACCAGTAATCCCAGATGGGCCATCAATATCTTCCTGTTCAAGTAGAATATAAACACCTGAAGTGTCTTCATGGTTAATGTACTGTGGATCCACGACGTTATTGTCTACTAACTTAAAGTTATTAGTTCTTTGACCTGATAATGATAAAGAAGAATCTGAACAACCTGGATATTCTTTCATTGAAGGGTATGTTGGGTCTATACCATAGCCACAAACTCTATGATTGTTATATGTGCTATAACTCCCGTCAAGCACATCGAAATCCGCATGCCATGCAGCGTCTCCACTAGAGACTGAAAACCTATACCATGCGTAGTAACTTGCATCTGTAGTATTATTCCTCGAACTAACACTCTGAGGACTCCCTAACATCGATTCCGAGAATGTGTACGACGATAGATTTCTCGCTTCAACAATTTCCCTTCGATCTGATAAGTCGTTTACATTCACTATCTCTAGCGTTTTTATTCGCTCACCTGTAAGAGCAGCGATACTTTTGTTTAAGACTAAAATCTTGCTTGAGCTGATCCTTAAACCCGGCAGTACAGTGCCGCCGGAATATTCTAGTTCTACGCGTTCCGCCCTAACAACAGATGGCGAGCTTGCAGATATAAAGGATAGTATAATGGTTAAAACAAGAATAACTGTAATTAATGAAACAATTCGTCCCTTTCGAATTCGCATTTCATGGGCTCCTTATTCAATCATCTCAGGTGCAATAACCCACAATATATTTTTGCGATGATTTCGATTTGGTGCAATGATAGGATCGCGAATATCGATCATGATATTCCCGCTCGTTTTTAATTTCTTAGGTACTAGAATAGTTGGTGTATCTGTTAAACTTTTATGGTAAACCCCAGCTTGACCGCTTAAAACATCATTGGCTCTTATCGGGTCCCAATCTACAATTCCTAAAATACTTTGCCGAAGTCTGTCCCCTGTATACAATGAACTGTCATGGTTGTAATTCACATGACTCTTAAAATACAACAAGTAAGCAGGCATGATTTCCTCCATTTGATTCGGAAATCTCGCTGACTTAAACCACTTCAGTTCCTTCATCGGAGGTAGCAAGATACGGTACGGATCGTTTGGATCCTCTAGATCGATTGCGATTAGCGCATCTAATTCCCCGCTCCATAAACCGTCAGATGTGTCCAACCGTAATTTGTTAGAGTCCCATAATGAGTCGCTTTCGTATGCCTCACCCCCGAACACCTTCGGCATGACCGTAAAAATATTAGTCTTATGCCACAGAATCTCAGCCCGACTAACGGCATATTTATCAACCGAAAGTGTGCCTCCGCCTCGAATCGTCAAGATCCGTTCAATCATCGTTACACTTTGGCTACGATTGGTAGACTGCTCTTCACCCAACGTCCCAGAGTCATCCATCCCCTGCACAAGGCCCTTATTCGTAGCGAGAAACAACCATTTCTTGTCGTCCTCATTAACCTCCCCTATCGCACGTGCCGCAACACGTGACATTTCGGTACGCGTCATCGGCGTATTCCAGTCACCGGAATTGAAGTCCGTCCATTTATGTACGCCCGCACTGACTGCTGCATTAGCGAATGGGATGTACCAATCAGCACCCTCGACTTTACCGCTAACGCTCAGCTTCAAGGCTGTTACGGTCATCTTCACGAACTCAGCTCTTGTTACACTCTGATCCGGACGAAAGCTGCCATCTTCATACCCATCGACATAGCCCTTGAGCAGGGCGGACCGGATAGCTTCATTAGCCCAGTGACCGCCTATATCATTAAGCGACCTCACACTTACAACAGGTACCGGATCCGTTGCGGAGTAAGAAATAATCTGAAATGCACTAAAACCAACTATCACAACCACCAAGGCAACTGTCATCTTTCGAACAAACTTATTCACTTCACTCACTCCCACAAAAAGATTAGTTTCCATATGCAAACAGTCTCCTTATTTCTTGTATCACACTCCTATCCACACGTCCACATTTTTCCATATCATCCACCTGAAACTTACACACAACAAAAAACCGCCTAAAATCCACATAAAGAGTGAATAATAGGCGGTGCTTCCGCTCGATAAGTTTTAAGTTATTGTATACAAAAAAATACCATAAAGTGACAACAAGGTCAATACTTTTTCGCTCAGACGATTGAGTTAGTCTCTGCAGACATACTCTAATATATTACTTATTGTAACGATCGTAAGCTGTTTTATATACTTTCAAATAGTCGCTCACACCCATATTTTTAACGGTTGTGACATACTTGTCCCACTCGGCAAACGAAGTTGCGCCGGTAATAAACTTCGCCTCCATCTCTTTAATGTAGGTATGAATGTCATTCCCTTTTGTACTCAAGAATTCTGATTCTTGTTCCGTGAAGTTAAAGTTGTACCACAACTCCTTGATCGCGTGGGGCTCAGCCTTTTTACCAGCTTGGACGGATTCCGGCAACGTTTCAGATCCTTTGAAATACTTCTCCTGTACATAACCCGGGTAGCTCCCACCCATCCACGTGACATATTTCGTCAACGCTTGGTCCATTGTCAGCCCGCTAGGGTTCTTCTTGATTTCATCGATGAATTCAAGCTTACCATCCGCAGCCTTTGTATAGCTGACACCCTCTTTGCCCATGAAATAAAATGTTGCACCTTCATCTCCATAGAAATGGTCCATCCACCGAACAGTTGCTTCCACATTTTTGTTTTTGTCTGTAATGACAAACGCACCTGGCCACACCATTGGTACTTTAATGTGCGTATACAATTGATCGCCGTGCGGTCCTTTCAAGGCACCCAAACCGAAATAGCCCTCACCATTAAATTGTGTCTTCGGATTTGGATTGATCGTTGCCCCAAGCACCCCTTTGCCGCCTTTGGCATATAGCTGATTGCCCGTTTGGGTGAAGACGTCCTTATCTATCAGCCCTTCCGAATACAGCTTGTTCATGTATTGCAGCAATTCTTTGAAATTCTCGGTTGTACGGAAAAAACGCAGCTCATTTGTCTTCGGATCGATGTCCACATGTTTGTGCCCGAGTCCGCGAGTTCCTAAGCCCCAAGCTCCCTGTATTTGCTCCATCAAAGGATTAATGCCAGTGCCGCTATACGGGATTTCATCTGCTTGGCCATTGCCGTTCAGATCGGTCGTTTTGACAGCTTTGAAAAAAGCGTACAATTCATCTGTCGTTTTCGGTTCCTTCATGTTCAGTTTGTCCAACCAATCCTGCTTCACCCATAGCGGGGTTCCGATCAACATAGGGAGAAACTCCGGACTGTAGAAGGACGGGAATGAATAGATGTTGCCATCCGGCATCGTCAATGCTTTACGAAGATCGGGATATTTGTCCATCAGCTTCTTCAAATTAGGTGCATAGCTGTTAATCAGATCATTCAGTTTGACGAATACGCCTTGACTGCCGTATTTCATCAAATCAGCTGCAGGTACTCTTGCCGAATACAGCACGTCTGGATAGTCTCCGTTCGCCAGCGAAAGGTTCCGTTTTTCTGTCAAGTTCTCGAATGGTACGGTTTGAAAATTCACCTTAATGTTAGACATTTTGGCATACTCGCTCCACACGAGCCGATCTTCGAATTTATTGCTGCCATTCGTAGCAGCCAATCCAGTGAAGAATGTCAGCTCAACTGGCTCTTTGACGATTGGCATGCCCGCTTTGTTGACGTTTTGCACGACTCCGCTCTCTTTATTTGGTGCTGCGTTAGAACCCCCATCTGTTCCCTTAGCCGCTCCACAGCCTGCCAGCAGGCTAGCTGTAATGACCGACGATACCGAAAGTGCTGTCCACTTTTTCCATCTCATCTTGTGATTCCTCCAGTTTTATGTATGCTATCTATGCCAGAAGGGAGGTTATCCCTTAATAGCCCCAATCATAACGCCTTTGACGAAATACTTTTGCAAGAACGGATAGAGCATCAGAATAGGCAGGTTGGCCACAACAACGACGGCATACTTGACCGCCTCCTGATCCATGAGCGTCTTAGCGTGAGAACTGTCGCCCGCATTAACCATTTCCTCCATTTGACCTTGGATCAGAATTTCCCGCAAAATAAGCTGCAGCGGATAATCGGCACGATCGGTCAAATAGATCAGTGCGTTGAAATACGCATTCCAATGCCCTACGCTATAAAATAAAGTCATAACTGCCAAAATCGGCATCGATAGCGGCAATACGATGGTCCTCAAGATGCGCATCTCCGAGCAGCCGTCAATTGCGGCAGCTTCCTGAATTTCGTTCGGGATGCTCGATTGAAAAAACGTCTGCATAATGATGATGTTATAGACAGATACCGCGCTCGGTATAACGAGTGCCCAGAACGTATTCGTCATTCCAAGCTCTTTGACAACCATATAAGTTGGCACCAATCCTCCACCGAAAAACATGGTAAACACCATGATCGCCATCAAAAGATTGCGTCCACGCAAATCACGCTTCGATAACGGGTAGGCGGCCATGACAGTCATGACCAGATTAATTGCGGTCCCTAGAACGGTATAGAAAATCGTATTGCCATAGCTATTCAGCAGCTCTTTATTCTCCAATACTTTGCTGTATCCCGCGAATGTAATCTCCTTCGGCAGCAGCCACATGTCCCCGTTCAGAACAGCAGCAGGATTGCTGATGGATGCGCTAAGGACGTAGAGAAGAGGATAAAGTACGATAAGCGATATGATGGCCAGCAGTGTTATATTGATCGCATCGAACCATTTGTCCCCATAACTTCGGGCTTCCATTGATGTACCTCCTTCTGAAAACAATTCTACGGAAATCCTTCTACCAAAGGCTGACCTGATTAACTTTTCTCGCAATTCGGTTGACCGTTATTAACAGAATGAAATTGATTACGGAATTGAACAGCCCCACCGCGGCAGAAAAGCTGTATTGCGCTCCCAGGATCCCACTCCGATAAACATAGGTCGAGATGACGTCCGAACCTTCCAGATTCAGCGAGTTCTGCATCAGGAACACCTTTTCAAAGCCGACACCCATCAGCGATCCGAAATTCAGGATAAGAAGAATGACGATCGTCGATCGGATCCCAGGCAAGTTCACATGCCAAATCCGCTGTAGTCTTGAAGCCCCGTCCACCCTGGCAGCTTCATGCAGTTGGGGATCGATTCCAGCCAGAGCGGCCAAGTAGATGATAGAGCTCCACCCCATCTGCTGCCAAACTCCCGAGAAGACGTAAATAGACTTGAACCAACCAGGCTCTGTCATGAAGAAGATAGGCTCCCCTCCAAACGCTTTGATGGCCATATTGACCAATCCGCTATTAGGAGACAGGAACATCATGAGCATGCCAACAACTACGACAGTGGATAAGAAATGAGGTGCGTACGTAATCGTCTGTACGAATTTTCGATAGCCTTTCAATCGAACCTCGTTGATCATTAGTGCGAGGACAATCGGGACTGGAAATCCTACCGCCAGCTCGTACAAGCTAATGCCAAGCGTATTTTTCATCAACCGCCAAAAAAAGTAGCTGTCGAAGAACCGTTCGAAATGTTTGAAGCCGACCCATGGACTCCCCCATATTCCCTTAGTTGCGATGAAATCTTTGAAGGCGATCTGAACGCCGTACATCGGCCAGTAATGGAAAATGATAAAGTAGATAACAACTGGAGTAATTAAGAGATACAACTGCCAATGTTTGCGAAGCGCCTTCATCCCTGCACTTCGTCTCTTGTTGGGAGCTGATGTGAATTCTTGTGCTTGTGCTTGTATTTGTGTCTGTGGCTGTGCCTGATCCAACATACTCCCCCATTTTTAGTTTAGTTAAGGTAACTAGCGAAATATTGTTTCAGATCAAATCCTGGAAATTCAGTAATATTGTTTCGATCCATAGACCATGATACTTATGAATTGTTAAGGGAATGTCATATTCAAATGAAGTTCATGTAAAGGTCAAGGCCCGTCAGGCCAGTACAATACAAAAAGCCTATAACTCTCCTCCATAAGGTGTGAGTCATAGGCTTCGATTCCATATGTTCCGAATATGTGGCTGTATACTTTCTGTACTAACTTTGATATTTCCTCTTAATCCAATCTGAATCCCTGCTCTTCTAAATAGTCCTTCACATAGGGTCGAAGCTTCCGCTTGAACTTCTCTGCCATCTCAAGAGACCACGTCGTATCCCGCTTGCCTTGCGTTCGTTCAATATAATATTCGCGAATTCGCTTATCATACTCATCAATGCCTTCCACAACTTGCTCAGACATCTTGTATGTGTTCTCGTGTAATATAGCTGACGTACTCAATCTGGGCTTAACGGCAGGATCTTGGTCCGGGTAGCCGATACACATCCCGAATACAGGATAGACAAGCTCGGGAAGCTGCAAGAGTCGAGACACCTCACGAAGATCGTTGCGTATCCCTCCGATATACACAACTCCGAGTCCCATTGCTTCTGCCGCAGCCGCCGCATTCTGAGCAGCCAGTGCAGTGTCTACTGTACTGACAATGAAATTCTCCATGCCGCCGGATATCATCTCAGCCTTATTCTTCTCATTCGCCAGTTTGTTGCGATATAGATCTGCACACCAGACCAGGAAGAGCGGACATTGTCCCACATGCTGTTGATTGCCTGTAACAACCTGAAGCGCACTTCTAATCTGTTGGTCGGTTACGCGAATAACGCTGTAGGCTTGAACATTGCTGGAGGTTGAGGCCATTTGGGCTGAATGGAGAATGGCCTCCACTTGCTCCTGAGTTATGGGGTCCGACTTGAACCTCCGTATAGATCTATGAGATTGAAGCCTGCGTATCATTTCATTCATTATTCCCCGCTCCTTTTATCGAAACTATACAAGGAATGATCCTTATGCTTGACCTTATTATGAAGCTTTGAACAATCTGGTGCAAGATAGGAGCTAGGTTGAGCCGGCACTATTCGTATGCTTCTTACTTTCGTGGTTGTATTTAAGTCGCTTTACCAAAATAAGCTATATTACTAAGAATTAAATGTATCATTGGACGAATCTGGAATCTAATAGCCTATACAACAATCCCAAATTTTCATAAAAATGGACAAATTATCCTTAATTTAGTCCAATAGCTAATAGAAGATTGGTAATTTCAGAGAAATTCGTCCATTTGGCACAAATAACCCATACCAAAACTGTCTATCAGAATCCACATGATCGTCGATCGCCTCTGCATTTAGATGTAGTGTCCTTAAATGCCGTCAGTCTAGCACAAAAAGCTGGCTATTTGAAAGCTTTTTGGTATTTGCTTCAAGAATTGTTGTCAAAGGCATTTACAAATTAATAAGTAATGTTCAACTCATCTATCCACGCCCTCCCTGCAGCAGATGGATTGTCGTGAGTCAATATGACCTTTAGTCTATCATTGTATGCGGTAGGTGTATTGAACGTCGTAGTAAAAGTCGCCCAAGAAGTAGAAGAAATGGTTTGATCAACTAGTACAGTATTTGTGGTGGTGTTGATAATCTTAAGCTTGCCACCACTGTTTCCGTCCACTTTACTTGCAAAATTAACCGTATATAAAGCATTTGCTCGATAACCCAACCAAGTATAAGATAACTCCTGACTTACACCGTCGCCAGAAGATTCTAGAAGTAACGAATTAATCCCTGCAGATCTGTCTGTAGTGTCAATGACTGCATTCGCAGGAGTCGTTGATGTACTGCGCACCCAATAGCGGGGAAGCGTAGAATCCCACGTGTCCGCCGTCTCGAACCCAGCGTTCGCAATCTCTCCATCTGACAGTGATGGGTAAGCATGAATGTCATCGAATCCGATTGATGAGCCGGCAGGCGTCAATGCCGACGTGTATAGACGTATCCTTACATCATGTCCAGCTTCAGGAGTTGTTACAGTGAACTGACTTCTAGTCCAACTGGTATTCGAAATAATCAATTGTCCAAGATTAGTCGATGTGGTGTAATCATAGACTTGAACTCTGCCGTTAACTGTTCCGTACTTTTTGCTTAAGAAGGAGAGGGTATAAGGTGTATTCGGCTCATAATCTTCCATTCTCTGCTCCACAATTTGCCACGAAGTACCGTTTGTGGTAATTAATAAGGATGAATCATTCATTCCTGGATCAGTACCCGTTAACGCTGCAGTATCTGAGGTCGATTGAAATCTCGTCCAGCTCTGCGGCAATGTAGGATCTAATGGAACCGCCTGCTTAAAGTCATAATTCACTAGTTTGTTTCCGCTCCATTTGGCAGTCCCTGTAGCCATTACAGTAGCACAGCCATCTACTTCGCATACTGCATTTGTAATATCCCTAACTAATGGATCGAATTCAGCAAAATGAGTCCAGAAATGAAATCGGTTCGTATTCGTTTTGTCAGTAGTAACTCTAGGCTGCCTCGAATTGTAATACGAAAGTACAGGATCCGCAAAGCTCTGATTCCACATCACGTCGGTGAAGGTTCTTGTTATTTGGACCAAATCATCATAGGTAAAAACTTGCCCTTGATGGTAAGCCTCCATTACCCCCGCCATCGTCAAACCTGCATGAGATATATCTTCTTGGGTATAGCTTGAATAATGCCCGTTGTCCCACTCACCCAAATTGTCCCAATAGTTCCACAAGGAAGCATCCGTTTCCAGAGTTGCATTTAGTGGATGTGCGATTAGTGTACCTTTGAACGCACGCGACATGTCGTTAGCCCTACTCCAATATAAGGAGCGATCCGCTTCGAAGGCAGTTACCCCCTCTGTAGCATCGTAGAGTAAATACAACATCTGAGCAAAAGCTAAATATTGATTGTGCGGCAAACTGCGTCCAGGGAACAATTCCGTGCTAAAGCCCTCTGGGAAAATATAGACGCCTGTGCCATTGTTCAACCCATCTGTTCCACTAATTTGCTTCCAATAAGGCTCCCATTTATGAAACAAATTATCCGCAACAAAATCGCGATAGGTCTGAGCCTTTATTAAATAAGCTGCGTGCAAGGAAGGATCTGCAATCACTTTTTTAACAAATCTCAACACAGGAGACATGATCACCCCTTCATGCACCATATGCTCCCATTGCTCACCGACTTCAAAGGAATCGACCCAAATCATATGTCCTGCTGTTCCAGAAGGAATGGACACTTCGACAATCAGATCATGTCCGGATGCTGGTGTTTGGAACACACCGTTTACAGCGGTCAGCTTATCCGTATTACTGAAGCTCCAGCTTCCAAGTGTTGTAGCCGTCGTGTTGTCGTAAACACGAATTTGCCCGATTGCACCCATATAAGCTTTTCCGTTGAAAGTAATGCCGTATTCTACATTTGGTCTGTAATTATGCAGTTGTTGATAAATCACTGGTGCTGTAGAGTCGCCATATATGAGTTCGAGACCAGCATCATCACTGAAGATAGTAGAATCATTGGATCGGTGAGCCTCTGTAAGTGTCGTAGATCCACTTCGTGTCCAAGCTGCAGCATCTGTATGGATTAGTGGCTTCAGAGAGACAAGGTCTATGAAGCTGATAGCTCCACTGGTTGATACAGGCTGCGAGAAGCGAATTTGGATTGTTTTTCCAATAACTTCAGGTGCAGTGAATGTAAGTAATCGCTTCGTCCATTTGAGGCTAGAAGAACTGTTAGTGGCCATTACGACTTGATCAGTTTCATTGTACACCTCAATAACACCCGGATTGTTCGGATCTGTAGTACGTCCTTGATAAGTCAAAACATATTTAGCTCCTGGCTTGTAGGAAACCTTCTGTTCCAGCCCCTTGGTTACAGATGCGGATGCATGAATTGCAACTCCTCTTGTCCCCGTGTAGTTGTTGTTGATGCCTGTCACCAAATATACATCTGCGGATGTGGTACCGACCATTCTGGTCCAACTCTGTGGAATCGTGGCGTCCGATCCATCAACGGTCTCAAAGCCAGTATTAAGAATTGCTGCTGTTGGAAAGATCGTGGACAGCTGAAGATCGTCATAGTAGCTAGTGAACCCCATCAAGTCCCATTTGTTCTGATATAATCGGATCTTAAGTGTTTTTCCGGAGATCCCAGGAGCCGTGAAAGACAATTTGAATGGGGCCCATGATGTAGATCTGAAGGTAGTTGAGCCAATTGTAACACCGTCTGTTACGTTATAAATCGATACCAACCCGGAAGCGTCAGTACTGGAAACCTTCCCCTTGAACGTCAAAGTGTATGTCTGGGATGGCAGGTAGTCAGTAAATGTTTGCTCAGCAACCTTCCAAGAAGTGTTATCGGTTGTTGTAGCCAAAGAATTGGAGCCGGCGGCTGAATCCGTGCTGATATACACATTTCCTGAATTAGAAGCTGACCCTCTGGTCCAATGGTTCGGTAGCGTCGAGTCTACAGCATTAAGTTCCTCCATGCCACCGTTCTCGAGCGGGGAGTTCTCCAACAACACAAGATCATCGAAGTGACTAGTGAATCCGATCAAGCTCCAGTTCGTCTGGTACAATCGGACCTTAATGGTCTTACCGGCCGTGGCGGGTGCAGTGAATGATAGGTTTCCCGAAGACCACGACGTAGAGTTAATGGTCTCATAAGCTATGACCAAACCGTCGGTTGCGTTGTAAATTTGTACTCTCCCTTGAGCAGCGGTACTGGATACTTTTCCTTTGAATGATAAAGTGTAGGCTTGCGATGGCACGTAGTCAATGATTTGTTCTGCAATTTTCCAAGAAGTATTGTCGGTTGTTGTAGCCAATGAATAGGAGCCATCCATCGAATCCGAACTGATGTAGACATTGGATGAAGTCGAAGTAGCTACTCTGTTCCAGCTAGCAGGCAGTGTCGCATCAATAGGATTCAACCGCTCCATGCTGCCGTTTTCGAGCAATGGCTTTATATCATCCAAGGCCTTGATGGATATATCATCAAAATACGCTTTATAACCAGTTTGGTCATAGCTCTGCAGCCCAAGGCGAAGCTGAAGGGTACCGCTGGCCGGTGCCTTGAATGTAAACACATAACGTTCAAAACCGACATGATGGGCCCTCACGAATGCTACCACACTGTCCGTTGTCGCGTTATACACCTGAACGAGCGCTTGTGTCATTTCCGTATCCACGCTCATGAAGGCTTCAACTTGATATGTAGTGCTTGGAGTATAGGATATGTTCTGCACAAGCCGGTTTTCGTTGGTTCCGTCGCTCTCAATAATGGCTCCGGCCAAGCCACTGAAAGCATCGCCTGCAGTTATAGTACGGTAAGCTGCACCGGCTGCACCTTGCGCTTCCCACCCATCCGGTATATTATTGCTATCTTCATCCCCTTCGAACGATCCATATACGGCTAATTCAACAGTAGAATCAAGAGCCCCTTCGAGCAGAAAGCTGTCATTTTTCAGTTGGTTGTGGGCAGCACCGTGATCTTTCCAGCCCAGAGCTCCATCTCCGTCGTGATCTGTAGCGTTGCCAACCATCCTATCGGTATGGTCAACGATTTTGTCAAGCCAGTAGTTATCTCCGGTTGTTTCGTACATGGTAACGTAGCTGTCGAGGTAGTAGCTCTCCCCCCAAGCCAGTGAGCCTCCATTTGGGTTCTCGGAAACCCCTCTTCCGAAATTGACGTTCTGATCCGCATTCAAAAAGCGATCCGTGCTTGTGTCTTGCGCCCCTGCAGACGTTGGGAAGAGGCCAGCGGTCAGGACTAATGCTATCAAAGCTAATTTCGTGTATTCTGAATAAAAACGCTTCCAATTCATAATATAATTCCCCCTTCTAGGATTAGCTCTAACTCTGGTCAAGTGAAACAGAATACTATTAGGTAACAGGATGAGTTGGGAAAGGAATAAGAGGGCAAACGCCCTCCAATGAAAATTCTGTTCACTCCTATATAGATATCGATTATTTAGGAAGAATAACAAACAAGTCCTCACCATCGATTTCCACTGGATATCCCCTTAATTTCGTTGCCGAATCGACCAATAATGCTCCATTTGTCAGATCGAATTCCCAACCATGCCATGGGCAGCGCAAAATCTGATCTTCCATCCCGTACTTGTACTCATACACGAGGGAAGGGAGTCGCGTTCCGCAGACCGTTCCCTTGCATATTTTTGCCCCTTGATGAGGGCAAAAGTTGTTCCATGCATACCATTTACCCTGCACATTGTACAATCCGAACTCAATACCCACAATTTTAAAAATCTTGCTTTTCTTTTCCTGTATATCAGTTGTTTTTCCCACCCAATGCCTGCTCATTCATCTTCTCCCCAAACATTCTCGGGGGATTGCTCCGACTCTTTGGCCATTTGTTCGGCCAGTTCAATAGAGATTTCGCCCTTTCTCTCAGGTCTCGTATGCAACCCGTACAATTCCGCTGCAGTTCCTGCCAGAATACGCTGTTTCATTTCTTTTGGCATTCGTGGTAGGGCCATTCTTGGATTATCATTGTCCCAATGCGGGTAGTCCGATGAGAACATTACCGTTTTCTCTGCCTGTATCATGTGCAGGATCTGCAAAAAATGCTCAGGATTATTCGGTTCTTCGACAGGCTGGGTCGTTAAGCGAATGTGGTCAATAATATATTCCGAAGGAAAACGTTTCAGCCAAGGCGTGGATTCACGTAGTGCCTTAAAGTTTTTATCCATTCTCCACATTAAGTGCGGCAACCAGGAAATACCTCCTTCGATAGCCACAAATTTCAGCTTCGGGAACTTCTCGAACACTCCTTCGCATACTAGGCTGTTCACATGTGTCATATAGTTGGTTGGCAAAATATTATGCCATTCCATATATCGGGTTGGGTAGCCTGATGGCGTCGGTGCTCCCGAGATTCCCTTACCTTCCGTACCAGGATGGACGGCGACGGGAAAACCGCACTCTTGTGCAGCGTCGTAGATGGGATGATAAAAGCGTTGTCCATAAGGCATACGGGCAGCGCTTGCCATTAGCACCTGGACCATACTAGGGTTGGATGCATGACGTCGGATTTCTGCTGCAGCAGCGATTGGATCCGATGCATTGATGAAAATGGACCCTCTAAATCGGTTGCTCACATTTAGCCACGTGTCAATCATACGGTCGTTGCATGCGGCAGCAAGTACATTTCCATAGTCTGGATCTGGATCCAGTGAAAGGCCTAGAACACCTGAACCAGTGAGAATTGCATAGTCAATTCCGTATCGATCCAAATGATCGCTAATTAGAAACTGTGGGTCGCTACCAGGGGCCCCTCCTTTGTCTGGAACTGCATCCTTGCGGTTTGTACCTATGGATGAATAGTACTGAGCGCCATAAGGCAACCCAACATCGCGATATCTATCATGCCACGCCTTTGGTAAATAGGGCTGTAACGGTCCTATTTGGTTATGTACATCCGTATCAATCAGGACTGGTGTTTCGTTCATGGTTATGATTCCTCCTAAATCTAAATCTAGCTTTTTTCATCCAAGTGTGTTCAATTATTAATATTAATGGTTGATGTTTTATCGCTGCACCGTTATTATAGCGTTGATTAGGGTTGCCATTCCATGAAATATCCTCTATTTTATTTGTACAATCTTCTACTCAAATCGTAGTAGTTTTCCGAGGGGTGAGACCATATGAATCCGCCTAATGCCGTGGCTGATTTTGATTTTACTATTACAAATCTAGAATATGTCGTTGAGGTCCAATCGAATAAACCCGTGGAAGTGCATCCTCCTAAACCACCGGACAATTCGAATGAGTATGTCCTCTCCCTTACAACCCAAGGAACTACAAATTATATGGTAGGCGATCAGCATTATACTATCTCCACCGGGGATGTTCTGTTTTTCCCAAGGTACTTCCCCCGCATAAGAGAAAGACAAGAATCGGGTCAGTGGAAGCATATCGTGGTTCTATTCCATCTTCAATTTAGAGATGAGTCACATAAGACTTCGCTTGATAAGCTTAATCATGTATTCCAAAACTTAGATCAAACCCGAGTCACTTTCTTGTTTCAAGAGCTCCTTCAGGCTTGGGTAGGAAAACAGCTGGGACATTTGATCCGCAGTCGCAGCCGCATTATGGAAATATTGCACTTATTAATTATTGATTCTCTGGAGCACAAAACCTCTCACCTACGTATGGTAGAGATGCTGATCGGATTAATGGACTCTAATGAACAAAAATTTTATTCGATTGAGGAATTGAGCCGTGAAATTGGCATAAGTCCATCGTATTTGTGCCTGATCTTCAAAAAAACAACAGGTGTAACGACGATCCAATATCAAAACCGAATAAAGATTGGGAAAGCATGCGATTTATTAAAAAGCGGGGAATACAATATAACCGGTGTAGCTGAACGACTGGGATTTAAGGATATTTATTATTTTAGTCGATTATTCAAGAAAATTATGGGGATAACACCTTCCGCTCTATTGAAGAAAATCTAGGAGATTAGTAAGTTAAGAATAACCTGATCGGAAGTCCACCGATCAGGTCCTTTGCCGTTGAGTTCAGTTAGGCGGGTGGAAGGGCAGGCAGATGGGCTCCAATCGCTGTTGTACTTGAATCCTTTTATTATATTTTTTATGGTTAGCATTCAAGAACAAAGGCGAACGCTGACGCTTTTCCACTCCATCTGCCTGCCCCCTTTTGTGCTCTTCTCTGTTGAGGAGTTAGGTTTCCGTACGCTTCGCGTCCGGTCGCCCAGCCGTACATCCTCAGGTCCAATATCCGTATTCATGCACTCCGCCATCCACCACCACAACTCTGCACATCCGAATTAGAACGAGACAGTCTGCTTCTTGCAGGTAACACCGAATTTATACTCTATGTGAGATGTGTCTGTATCTTTAGTGTTAAGAACAGGTATCCACAATACTGCCTTCTGATGTTGGAGAACAAACGAAGTGTCAACGGTCACTAACACTTCATCATCAGTAAGGCTCAATCCTGTTATGCGAATGTTACGCCTTGCTCGTTCCCAATCATTGATTTCCTTTCCCGTCATAAAAGTAAATCCATTTTCACTGGCAGTTCGAATCACAGTACGTAGTGCTTCTCTAACGGTAGATTGATTGTGGATATGCAATGGATGGAATAAGAAATGAGCCACTCCGTTCACTCCCTTAGCTTGCTCAAGGAAGGAGACAAGAAAATTACCGTCAGAAATCATAGCATGGTCCATATGATCCTGGATTAAGAAGCCCATTTCAAGTACATCGTAGGAACGATTCTGTTCCTCTGCATACGCAATCGGGAAGTAGGGGTGGCAGGTTCCAAACAGATAGCCAACGTTTCCTTTCTTACTAGGTCCCCGAGTCTGATCGGCTTGAACTCCATTTCGCTCACACCACTGGAATAACTCGCCCCATCCTTCGAAACGAGTGTAATGGTTCTTGTTAGATGAGCATTTCTCCAAACCTGTTGCCTGCTTCAGCCAACTCAGTTGGCGGGCAAATTCCTCCTCGCTCCATTTGCCATTCTGATCTTCCATAGCGTTATAATGGAGAGCTAGCTCATGCCCATCTGCAAGCACCTGTTCATTAATGTGAGAACTGTAGCCTGGTTCCAACATACACCAAGTGCTCTGCACATTGTACTCCTTCAAGATGGCAAGTGTCGTAACTGCGGAATCGTCGACGTTACGATCGCTATCGTGAGAAATCATAGCTACTTGCTCAATTCCATCCGGCCAATATCCAACGAATGGTAAGGTTAGTCCGAGCTTAATAGTCTCCCTTAATAAATGGCCGATGAAAGCTTCCTTCCATAAGTCGGAGTAAGGATGGGGGAAATAAGAGGCTCCCGTTAATGTCTTGATGCGATCCAAGTCCCAATTCAGCTCGAAGCCATCATCCGCCTTTAATATTTGGTCATCGAGCGCTGCTGTTCCATCAGGAGCAGGGATGCCGTCCCGGATGATTGGCTGTGTGCCTTGCTGTAGACCTACCCAAGTGGCAGGCAAGTCTACTGCCCAGCGATGAATAGCCCCTAGACCTATGGAGAAGAGTTGCATCACGGCACCTATTGTTTCTCCATCTAGCGAAGGACTTGACTTAAGCACGCCAAGGGACTCTACATCAATTGGAATGGCTGTATCAATGGCGTGGATGCAGTTCCATATCGTTGCATTCATATAGCGTAACGGTCGTATATCTCCCATTGTACTTGGTAGCATCGCATATCCTGGTCCGGTTGTTGGATGAATCTCGCAGCCAAGGCGGTTGGCGAAGCTGTTTAGCCCTGCGAAGGTAATCAATAGTCCGCCACCTTCAGCATAAGTCCATAGGATTTCATGCTCAGATGAATCTGTCGAAGCAGGCTCTAATGCTACAATAACAACATCACACGAGACAACCTCCTCCACAGAATGTAGCAAGTGAAACGGAATACCTGCGTGCTCCAAAACTTCAATAATAAACTTTTCAAACACATTTTCATTCTTAGACCAGCGTGCTTGAGCTGCTTTCCTATCAAGTAAAACGCCTACATTTGCTATTTTTATCATCCGGATCTCCTTAAGTGAATTGGAATGAATTTAAATAAATAAAGACTTCCCCCAACGTGCAGTGAAAGTCTTCATTCATTTAGGTTACTTATCCAAGCCAGCAGCTTTTACTTGCGCATCATAAGCTTCGAAGAGCGCATTGCCGTTATACTTCGTCATTAATTCTTCACGATAGGCCGGCCAGTTCTTGCCTGACTTATCATCGAAGATCGCTTTCGCTTGCAATTCACGTTGGCGATTTCGAAAAGTACCCAAGTCAAAGTCAGTAGGCGGAAGTAAACTCGTTCCTAAATAAGGAGCCGATGGAATAGATGCAATTGTTTTTGCAATCTCACGGTCACGATCGGTCTCATTCGCATTAATAACAGTCAAGCCGAATATCGCAGGTGCTTCTGGTATAAAGAAATCCCATATGGTCAAGAAATCACCTTTAGCTGTGATATCCGTTTTGATAGCATCAAGATTGAGGGTAATTGTTTTGCCATTCTTGGTGTAATGCTTGTTCTCCACTCCATAGTGGGTTAGGAGGTAGCCCTCCTCAGTAGCCAACCAATCCAAAATTTCTACAATACGGGTAACTTTCTCAGGAGATTTTTCAACAATGTTCTTATGGAAAAGAATGGGTGATCCCGGTGCTATACCAGTTGAAATGTTTTGGCTGCCGAATGGTGTGAATGGAACCCAATTTGCATTTGGAAATAATGCTTTCGTTTTCGACTGAATGCTCTGAATATTCGAGTCATATGCAAAATCTTTGGTTGCACCCATTATCACTCCAGCTTTTCCTTGTGCTGCTCTGTCGATATGCTGTGGGGATTTACTCAGAAACCACTCCGGATCAACTAAACCTTCAGCAATAACCTTGGAAATATCATTTAAAACTTGTTCAACACGCGGATCTGTTTGCATATCGATGAACTTTCCGTTTTGAAGGGTAGTAGCGTAAACAAGCCCTGCCTTCCAATATTCGGGCCATTCAAGTCCAATTCCATTGCCACCTGAAGCTGTAGTGAACCCGAAGGTATCTTTCTTACCATTACCATCTGGATCATTATTCGTGAAAGCCTTAAGGACGTTATAATATTCATCGTAAGTTTTTGGAATCTCCAAGTTTAGCTTGTCTAGCCAGTCTTTACGGATATACCAAGTGCGGTACAAATCTTTACTATAAGGTGCAGGAGTACGCACTACTTTCCCTTGAATTTGATAACGCTGAAATGTAGTCTCATCAACCCAATATTTGAAGTAGTTGGGCATCGTTTTGGGATTGATGAAATTGCCGATCTCACCCAAAACGCCATCCAAAGCATATTTTTGTCCGCCATCACCAGTTACATCACGCCACATATCAGGTGGGGAGTTTGCAGCTAACTGTGCATTCAGCTTATTAATATAATCTTGGCCAGCTGGCATGTACTCTACCTTAAGCTCCACATTGAATTTCTCTTCAATGGTTTTCTTCACGAAGTCGTCAGCATTCCCTGGAAGCTGTGCATTGGCAGGACCTTCAATCATGATACGAAGATCAAGCTTCTCTTTTTGTGGTGCTGTTGAAGCTGTGGCTGCTCCATCCGTTTTAGCAGATGTTGGTGTGGGTGTTGCTGACGAGTTGCTCGTACCCTCGTTTGAGCCGCAAGCACTAATGACAACAGCGGCGAGTGTTAATGTGGTAAGCGCTTTCCACTTTGACCTAATTTCTTTTTTGTTCATCTGGTTGTTCATCCCCCTTTAATTTTTTTCTTAACTTTTTGCTACTAGATGCATTTATAGTAATGCAGCTGTTTAATCTCGACAGCGTTATTATATCGTTGCTTAGGATTACCTTTCCATGAATAATCCTCTATTTTATTTGTACAATCTTCTACTCAAATGGGACTGAACAATTCGAATGTAGTTTAAATAAGCCGCATTTATCGGGCCGCCTTGTACATGCCAATTGAGGTTTGGGGAGATATCGTCAGTATTCGTTCGCCAATCACATTCGCCCATCGCTGCCACTCGTTATTCTGATAATCATATCTATAATACTCTTCATCCCTCACTGCAATCGGTTGATTTCCCGCAATTCGTACAGATCCAGGAGGTAGTGGCGCCTCAATGGGCTCTGTTCCTCCATAATTCCATATCCACAGCTTATGATCCACTTGACCATCTGACTGAAGAAGATAATTCTCAAGAAGAAGCACCAACTTATCGTCCACGTAATACACCTGCCCTGGAAGCACCCTTTTCCGGCCTGTTTGGCTCTCATAATGGGTTATCGGCCTTCCATCCCCCTGTGTTGTAGTGTGAAAGGTGCCACTCTGTACGGGGTAAACGGTCATTCTATAACTCATATACCCATTACTTGTTCCAATTACGGCTGAGCGCAAATGTTCCGAAATGGCTGGCTTTGCAAGTTCCTCATACACATAGGTATTTACCACGACCTGGCCTTTATGATCCTGTGTTTCTTCATACTTATGTGTCATCACATGATGCTGTCCTGCATGCCGATCATAGGTTACTGAATGATAACCACCCTCATCACCGTTTCGTTCCAATAGGATCCGTCGCTCGCCAGTAGAGATTGAATATTCATAAATGGTTCTATAATCCGCATATAAAATTCGGTCATTGTCGATCCATTGAACAGGTGAGCCTTGCTGTAGGATGTTGAGATAGACCGAAGTTTCGATAAACCTAGGTGCCTGGCCTCTCTCTTCCAAAACTATCCCATAATAATAGCCATCCCCATCTCCATCTGGACGTCCGATTGCTGCTGTGCCGATATAACGATTGCGATCCGGAGAATAGATGATTGTTTCGTAGAACGTATCCCTAGGTGACCAGCCTATCTTCTCCCCAGTACCGACATCCCTCCATACACCCGGTTGAACTCGATGAACACCTAGATTCCAGTCGTATACAGCCGTATAATTTCCCCTTATTGAACGAAAGTCAATTAGACTCACACTATTTTCTACCCGTTCGTTCCCACCCATTAGGCCATCAGCTAATTCAACCCGATACCGTCTACTATCCAACCATTCTCCCTTTGGCATTCCATTCACTATGGCTTGATCCATTTCTTCAGAAAATGACAACGTCAAGTGTGTTTCTAGATTGGATACCACAACAGCTCTCAGAGCAGGGTTCTGCTCGGGGTTTCCAGCTAAAACTATGGATTCATTATTAAAACGCGTAGTTTCAACCGTTAATTGAAGCGGTTCCGTCTTCATAATCCGAATAGGCGGGATATCTCCTATTGTTACCGTAACAACATTGTCCATCCCGGTAAACCGCAGAACGGCACCCATCTGATCGCTATCTAGTCTGGTCTGAGCATTTACCCTCCATAGTTATCTTCGAGAGTAAATGTTCCTTCTGTAGCCTATCCCCTTCAAGGAGATCCAGTCGAATACTGAACTCCTCCATATGACGCACGATCGAATAGGGCTTATCTGTCAAGTCACTATTGTTAACAGTTCGGAACATATAGCCCACCGTTTCATTGCTTTGCCCAAACGAGATTTGTCGCAAGGAGCTGCGTAAGCTTAGCGGTTGGGCGGTTGGAGTTAAACTTGGAGTTGGAGTTGGACTCGGAGTTGGAGCAGAAGTGGGAGTCTCCTTTGGTATAGTTAAGGCTAAATTATCAGTGTTACTATTAACAACCATGTCATCTATTTGAGCTTCATCCTGGCAGCCAACCAACAATAGCAAACTAACCATCCCAACAATCAGATAAGTCCAGTAACGCTTATACTTCAGCCCCTTAATTCAAACAAGATTGTAATGTTATATTTTACCATTTACAATTCAGACTATTAAAACGGGTCAAAAGTTTCTCGGTTTAGTATTGCATATTTATTCATTATTTCGTATATTCATTTAATAATCTTATGGAATGATGGTGATCCTTGTATGCATGATGATGAGATATTAACCACCGAGCAGCTACTAACAATAGCTAGAGATTCGATCCTTTTCACGGCAGCAAGGCCCGAGATCGTTATGGAACGCGGTGAGGGAATGTATTTATGGGACACGGAAGGTAAGCCATATCTGGATTTTGTAGGAGGGTGGGCGGTCACTTGCTTAGGTCATTCACCTCAAGTCATTCAACAAACACTGAGTACACAGGCTGGCAAGCTCATAAATACAAGCCCGTCCTACTACAATAAACCTCAATTAGAGTTCGCCCGCCGATTAACCGAGTTATCCGGCTTCGACCGTGTGTTCTTTGCGAGCAGCGGAGCGGAAGCGAATGAAGGGGCGATTAAATTAGCCAGAAGGCACGGAGTCCGCAATCTGGGCGGCGCTTATGAGATTATTACGACTCTGAACAGCTTCCATGGCCGGACGCTCGCCACGATGTCAGCAACCGGCAAGAAGCATTGGGAGAGCTTGTTCTCGCCCAAAGTGCCCGGCTTCATTCATGTCCCCCTGAATGATATCGAGGCGCTTCACGCTGCAGTTAACCCGAATACGTGTGCGATAATGTTGGAGCTTGTACAAGGGGAAGGCGGCGTACATTGCGTTGATCAAGAGTATGTATCCCAGCTTCGCAGGATCTGTGACGATACTGGAATCATGCTGATCTTCGATGAAATCCAGACCGGGCTAGGCCGAACAGGTAAACTGTTCGCTAATGAACATTACGGCATTCAACCGGATGTCATGACGTTGGGCAAAGCAATTGGCGGAGGATTCCCGCTCTCAGCATTGCTCGTAAAAGAATCGTTCAACATCTTCGAGCCAGGCGATCAAGGAGGGACTTACTCGGGGCAACCGCTCGCTATGGCGGTCGGGCTAGCTGTTGTGAATGAGATTGTTGCTAAGGAGCTTTCCGCACAGGCAGAGCAGCAAGGCAAATACATCCTCGCTCATCTTCACCAGATAGCGGAGCAATACGGCTTGAGTCGTATACGCGGTAAAGGATTACTGCTGGCATTCGATCTTCCCGACGAGAATGGCCATGAAATTGTGGCAGAGTGTCTGAAGGCAGGACTGCTGATTAACTCGCCGAATCCCCGGTCGATCCGATTGATGCCGGCGCTGATTGTGCCGGAGAAGGAAATCGATACGATGTTCCAGCTGCTGACCCAGGTTATGGATCAACATGATCTCAAATCATCTCTAGCTCAACAAACCTTGTGATTTATCCATATAATTCTTGATATTCTGTTGGCGTAAGTCCTGCATTTTTCTTGAAGGCTTTACTGAAAGAATGGATGGATTGATAGTGCAGCAGCTCCGCAACCCGGGTGACCTTTTGTCCGGACTGCAACAGGTTCATGGCCTTGAGAATGCGCCTTCGACCCCAATAGTGCTGCAGCGATACGCCCATTTCCGTTCTGAAAACCTGGGATAATCGGGAGTGACTGTAACCGAACGCAGCCGCAATTTCGCTAAGTTCTTTCATTTCCAGCAAACGTTTATCTATATACCGTACCGTTTCGAAGGCCAGCTCCTTGGGGTTATCCGAACGGTCGGGTCGTTTGAATATCTTCTCCACTTGAGTGTTATAGGAGCGATGAACGATTACGGTGATCTGGCTTACCAGGCTTTCCGCCATCAGGAGTGCATGACTGTTCCTTGCGTCTCCCAGCTCATCAGCCAGCTCCAGCAGGAGACCTTCCATCTTACCCTTGTCGCACCGAATTCTTTGGTCCAGAGGCAGTTTCTCTAACGAAGCAGGGATCAGCATAGAAGCTGCAGCCTCCGAGTATCGAAAGCGCAGGGACAGCAAACGAAACGGTTCCTGCCCTGAGCTGCTGATATTCCAGGTGTCCTTGGGATGGCTTGCAAAATATTGCCCTTCTTGAAACAAAGCAGTTGACTTGTTAAGAGTAAGCGTCCCGCTGCCCATAACCACGTAATGGAGGCCGCAGTAAGGTGCTGCACCTTGAGAAGGCTGCAATTCTGATGTAAAGCTGCAATCCCGGACTTGTTCCAGCACATATCTGCCTAATGACATAGGCTTCTCCAAGTACGATTTATCGTAAATAAGTCCAACGTTCTCAGAAGAGCTGACATGGATTGGCATGGCTTTCGCACCCCGTTCTTAACGTGTTTATTCATCTTATTGTCCCTCGGGAGCAGCATGAAACGTAAGCCCCTTAAGTTAAGAAAACAGGGAAAATATTAAGGTTTTGTGAATAATATTAAGGAAATAAAAATCCCCTTATGGGAGCAAGAAGGTTCATCCTAACGATGTTCCAGTCTTAGCTGCCTTAAGGGGCTGATCTTACTTCTTGGATTTGGTGTACCAGTCGCTCAAAGCGGTGTGAACTTCCGTACCACCCTGGGACTTCCATTGCTTAACGAAGTTGTCATAACCGTCCAGCTTCTCAGCGCCGGCAATAACCTTGATGATATAATCATTCTCAAGCTTGCCCAGCTTCTGCATGTTGTTACCAACAACAGGAAGCGGAGGTGCAAGAAGCGTCGGGTCTTTTACAGATATCGAGTTTTGCTTATTGATTTCTTCGAACGCAGCGTACATAGTGTTGTCTTTTCTCACACGTACCAACCATTGCTCCTCGAACGCTTTTGCATCTGTACTAGTGATAAACCAGTCTGCATTTCCGCGATCGTCATTAAATTTAGGCAGGATCGGGAACATTTTACCAGATGCGTCTTTCTTGTAATGTTCATTTTCAATACCAATAGCCAGTTCCTTGAACAGAGTCGGTTCAACTTTCATGTTCAAGTACTTCATGGCTTCTTCTTTATGTTTCGAAGATTTCGGAATGGCGATGTACCAGCTTACGCCACCGCCTTGAATCCAGTTAGCAGCTTTGCCGTCCTTACCCTTCAATGCAGGGATGATCGTAATTTTGGAGCCTGGAAGGTTTTTCTCCAGTGCATCCGTTACAGCTACCGCTACGCCCCAGCCATAAACCATAACTCCCGCTTTACCGGTTGAGAACTTTTGCTGCACGGTAGCAGCTTTATTAACAGGCCACTCCGGATCAAGCAGACCTTCTGTATACAGCTTGTTCATGAAGGCAAGGTACTCTTTCATACCCGGATCGTCAAGACGGTGAATCAGTTTACCGTTGCTGTCTTTCCAAGTCGTAACGACTCCGAACGCGCCTGCAATCTCAGTTACGATACTTTCATAACCTGTGAAAGGAATAATGTTCTTCTTTTCTTTGATTGCCTTCAACAATAAGTAGAACTCATCAATCGTTGTAGGAGATTTCATTCCCAGCTCATCAAGCAAGCCTTGACGGATTGCAAGAGAACTGCCGTTGAAAGCACGAGGATGCATTTCAGGTATTCCGTAGATCTTGCCATCCACCTTGGCGTTCTCAATGGCAGCAGCAGGGTTAGCCTTAACTAGCGCCTGACCATGCTTGGCGAGAAGATCATCCAACGGCTCCAGTGCACCTTGTGCAGCCAGACGGTTGTACTGGGATCCAGATAGCTTCAAGATATCATAAGGCTCTTTATTGGCCATCAAAAGATTCAATTTGTCATCGAAGTTTTCTAAAGGTAAAGTCTCATACTTTACTTTATAACCCGTTTTGTCTTCCAGGAATTTAGCAACCGGATCCAAATTCGGATCAAAATTTCTTTGGAAGCCAAGTTGTCTGAGCTCGGGTTTGACCGCTGGTGTAGATGTGCTGCCGCTGTTATTGCCTGATTCCGTACCGCTTCCGCCGCCTCCGCAACCAGCAAGGAGTGAAAACGCTAACACCAAACTGATGATACCAACCTTCTTCATTTAAGTCATCTCCCCTTTATTCTAATGCTTAATTGTTAATCGAATGTAAATGTAACATGTAATATTCGAAAAGTATTTGTTCCAAGTCACTCCGTTTGTTGTCCTAAGTCTGCATGGACCTATTCCAGTTCTTTATTAAGGCTAGAATACAAGACAGCGGGAATGACAATTCTAACTGTCGTGCCATGGCCAAGCCGGCTGTCGAATGTCAGCCCGTATTGTTCCCCGAAGTACAGCTTGATTTTCTCAGACACATTCCACACACCGTATCCTCTAGTATGAGGTCTTGATGTTAATTTACTTATTTGCTCGGCCCCCATGCCTACTCCGTCATCACTAACAGACAGCAGGACGGTTTGACTGTCGGAATCCATCTCGACTTTGATTATGATTGTCCCCGTCTTATCGGGCCGCTCCTGGATGCCGTGAAGGATGGCGTTCTCCACTAACGGCTGAAGAATCAGCTTAACGGTTGCACATGACTCCACATCCGCGTCCGATTCAATGCGGTAATCAATCTTACCACCGAACCGTCTGGATTGAATGTCCAGGTAGATCCGAACGTGCTCCAACTCATCTCGTATGGTGATAACATCCTTGCCCATGCTTAGACTTAACCGGAAAAACTTGGCCAATTGGGCGACGACTTCACTTATGTCAGGCGCCTTGTGCTTCATCGCCTGCCAATGGATCATATCGAGTGTATTGTATAAAAAATGCGGATTGATCTGTGCCTGCAGCGCCTTTAACTCAGCACTCTTCTTCAGGACCTGCTCCTGATATTTCTCTCGTATCAAACTCTGGATATTGTCGCTCATTCGATTCAAATGATTCTGCAGCACCCCGATCTCATCGGAACTGCTCGGAGGTGGATTCTGTTCCCACTTCTCATCCTCAATCTTCCTGATTTGCACAAGCAGGTCGCGAATCCGCCGCGTCATCCCGTTAGAGATCCACAAGGCCGTCGGGATAGCCAGCAGGACGACAATTCCAAGGACGATAAGCAAAGATCGGGCCAACTCACTCGTTTGTGCTATTATTTCCTCGTTCGGAATAATCGCCACAAGACGCCACGCCGTCCCCTCGACGTGTTTTTGAGTGACAATGTGAGAATGGCCTGCAATTTTTATGTTCTCTGTTCCTTCGTTTTGCTCCCATAACCGGGCCGGCATGGTATTCATGGAATCCAGAGGCTTCCCTAGCTTGGTTTTGTCCAATGCCGAGATCACAGAACCATTGTTATCAATCAGATATACCGATCCGCTGTTTGTAATGTCCGTCCTCTCGATGATTTGGCTGATCATTTGCTCATCGATGTCCAACACTACAACACCAAGGACTTTGCCGCTTACTCCCCCATTCTGAAGAGGCCTTACACACGAAATAATATTGGCTATTTTCCTCTCGTCTCCATAGTTGTGCTCATAAGTGGGCCTGCAATAAATGCCGTCATTATTGGAGAGCATGGAGCTATACCAATCGGACTGCACGATTTCGGACATATTCATGATCGTTCTGTTTTCCCGTGTATAGATAGCTTCGTTCTGTGCATAGACCCGGATACTGAATATTTCCCTGCTGCTGGTTTGCACCGAGCGTATGATTTCCAGCAGCTTATGATAATCGTCGATTTGTTCCGCTAACTTATAATCCGGACCTTCTTTGGCCAGTGTCTGGTTCAACTCCCTGTTCAGGAACAGGATGCTGGAGACATCTTTGACACTGTTAAGCTTATAGGTAATGAATGTGTTCGCTTGTTCGAAAGACTTCTTGGTAGATTCAACTACCCTCTCCTCGATCATCCCTGACGTTTTGTAATAGGCCAGACTAGTAAGGGTCAGGACAGCAAGCAGGATAAGCAGGACATACGACAGCAACAGCTTATATTTGATTTTGAGATTATTGAAAAAACTTCTTATTGGAAGTATGGGTTTCATAGGGTCCGTTTCTCCATCATTTCCCTGTATTCGGAAGGATTAACACCGGTCTGCTTCCGGAACACTTTGGCAAAATAGTTCGGATCTTGATACCCGATCTTATTAGCGATCTCATAGAGCTTATATTTACGGTCTCCGAGAAGCCGTTTGGCTTGTTCGACCCGGAACTGTGTAATATAGTCGTTCATGGAAATACCCGTTTCCTTCTTGAACAAGATGCACAAATAAGTAGGAGCCAAATATACATGCCCTGCAATAGCGGAGATGGAGACGTCGTTGCTGTAATTATCATGGACGTACCGGATGATCTCCCGAATGACCGACTTCTCCGTACCTTGCTTGTGCGGCTCCAGTGATTCCTGAATAATCTCCAGTCGTCTCATCATGAAATTCCGGATGGTGTACAGCTCCCCTGTAACGAATACTTCCGACCAAAGCTCATCCGCCTCGAATTCCCACATCGCCTCCGGATAATGCTTGGTCATGGCAGCATACCAACGAAACAGCTTTTTGCGCACCGCAGTTACTTCCAAGGTCGGGAACAGAAGCAGATCATTAACCGTTTGATCCAACACCTCGATCGCTTCTTTCATTTTTTGCTGCATTAGCGCTTCCTCATATCGAATGAACTGCTGCTTATCGAACAGCAACAGCTTATTTCTCCCAGGCTGAGCGAGCTCCCGATACCAGAAAGACATGTTCCAGCCTCTATAAAACTTATATTGAAGGGCTTGAACCGCTTGCCTGTACGATATACCAAGAAGGGAGAGGTTAGGAACGGTCTCTCCGACTCCCGCAGCTACTCCCCGATCATGCTCACCCTTTGCTTTTCCAGTCAACTTATTCAGCCACAGCGCCAGACCGTCCATATGACGAACGGATTCTACTGCTGCACATACAACACCTGTTCCGTCCCATTCAGCAGCCAGTACATGCAAGCCCTCTGCCTTCGCCGTACCATGGACGGTTTCATGCCAATCCTCCCACTGACCGGCCGGCTTCATTCTAAACACACAGCAAATGACTTTGCCTTCAACCGGAAAGTGCTCATCGATCCGTTTAAGCTCCATCAGTGCGGCCTCTCCATCGACTTCTTCAGGAGAAGAAATGTCAACGAGCTTCCTCAATAGATGAGCCGTTAGCTGCGGCTTGCTGCGATCGAGCTCTTCCGCAATCTGAACATACAGGTCTTGCTGCTGTCTGGATTCTACAATTTGCTGGGCGACTCGAGTTAAAAGCGTCTCCAGCTCCGTTATTTGTACGGGTTTTTCCAGATAATCCACCACATTAAGCTTGATCGCCGATTTCAAATACTCCGTATCCGAATAACCGCTAAGGAAGATCAGCTTACAGTCAGGAAGTAATGTTTTGATCCGGGAAGCCAGTTCAATTCCATCCATTCTTGGCATGCGTACATCGCAAAGAACAATATCCGGCCTAATCGTTTCGATCCGCTCCAATGCTTCTATTCCGTCTTCCGCTTCTCCCGCCACCTCCAGTCCGAGTTGATTCCACGATACAAATTCCCTAAGGCCTTCTCTTGTCATAAATTCATCGTCTACCAGCATGACCTTCAGCATATGTTGAAATCGCTCCTTCCTGGATGGGGATTATAAAATGAAAACAAGCCCAGGCAAGGCTAGACCCATAAATTGGGATAACCTCACACGGACTATTCTAGTTAATATGATCGTTGTTAACCTTTGACGGAACCTACCATAACGCCTTTAACGAAATGCTTTTGCAGGAAAGGATACACTAGCAAAATCGGTACCGTTGCTGTAATAATCGAGGCGGCCTGCACCGCTTCGGGAGTTTTGTTCAGATCTGCGCTGACGTCGATCTCACCTGACATCTTCAACACTTCATTGGTAGAAGCAATGAGCTCCTTCAGGTAAAGCTGCAGCGGCTTCAACTCCGGGTTGGTGATATACACCATTGCGGCGAAGTAGCTGTTCCATTGTCCAACGGCGTAGAACAAGCCAACCGTAGCCAACACCGGCTTGGACAAAGGGAGTACAATACTTAATAGTATTCTTATATTGCTGGCTCCGTCAAGTTTGGCCGACTCCTCCAAGCTCTCAGGCAGAGCTTCGAAGAAGTTTTTGACAATCAGCATATAGAAGACACTGATCATGCCCGGCAGAATCAAGACCCCGATCGTATTGACCAGATTCAGGTTTTGCATAAGCAGATAGGAAGGAATCAAGCCTCCATTGAACAGCATCGTGAACACATAAAGAAGCAAAATCGGCTTTCTCCACTGCAAACCTGGCTTTGACAATGGATAGGCGGCCAGTGCGGTCATGAACAAAGCTGCAAACGTGCCTACTACTGTGATGAAAATTGTGATTTTGAAAGAGTTAATGAACATTTTATTACCCATCACTAGTTTGTAAGTGCCAAGCTGGAAGTCGATCGGAAAGATCGTGACGATCCCGGACACAACAGCAGCCTCACCGCTCAGAGACTTGGCAATAACGTTCAGGAAAGGAAACAGTGTGGTCATCCCAAGCAGGATAAAAAAAGCATAGTTCAGCACCATGAACACGCGTTCGCCGAACGACTCTTTGATTAGGTTCCCGCTTTTTGTTGCAGAAGAGTGGGTATTCGCCATTACCAGATGCTCCTTTGCATATATTTTTTACTCAAATAGTTGCCGGTAATAACAAGAATGAAGCCTACAACGGATTCGAAAAGTCCAACTGCTGTGGAGAAGCTATAGTCGGATGCGCCTAACCCGACCCGATATACATACGTTCCAATAACATCCGCAACGTTGTAGACGACAGGGTTATACATGACGAGAATTTGCTCCGTACCTGCCTCCAGCATATTGCCTAATCGGAGAATGAGCATCAGAACAACTGTAGAGGCGATCCCTGGAAGGGTTATATGCCACATTTGACGAAACTTGTTCGCACCGTCCATCTTGGCGGCCTCATACTGCTGCGGATCGATACCTGCAATGGCGGCCAAATAAATAATCGTTCCCCAGCCTATTTCCTTCCAGCCTTCTGTCACGACAATCAGTGGACGGAATAGATCCTGATCCATAAAGAAAGGGATAGGACTCCCGCCCAACTTTACGATCACGGCATTGACAATCCCCCCGTTAAGCGAAAGCATGTTGATGAACAACCCGCTCACGATAACCCAAGAAATAAAATGAGGCAAATACATAACGGACTGGATTACCCGTTTGAACAACATGACCCTCAGCTCATTAAGCAACATAGCCACGATAATCGGAGCCGGAAAAAGGAATAACAACTTCAGCACGCTGATTATAATCGTATTGCTTACTACGCTTAGAAACTGGTCGTTAACCATAAGTTTTTCGAAATGCTTCAATCCGACCCATGGACTATCCGATATCCCCCTGAAAATACTGAAGTCCTGAAAAGCGATAAGCAAACCGTACATAGGGGTGTATTTAAATAAAAGAATAAAAGCAAGCCCGGGCACGAGCATTAAGTACAAGTCCCAATCTTTACGAACAGCCTTTATCTTGCTCGGCTTGGGATTATGGACTTTGGCCGCCGGTTTCGATGACGGGGTTACTGTATCCATGTAAGTGTCTTCCTTTCCATTAAAAGATTGTGGGCAATAGGATTATGGCTTCAATTTATATAGACGGCTGCCTCTGGTATAGTACAGCGCTCCCCCGGAAGTAAGGCAGAATAGATCCGATCGCTCGACTAACAATTGATGTTCCATAGTATCCGGATCTACAACGGATATCCGTCTTCCCGCTGACGTGTAGAGTAAACCGTCCTTCCCCCAACGCATGTAGTAGGGTCTCCAACGACTGCCTGGATTAGCTTCGGGATACAACCGTTTCGTCTTCACTACTTCCAATGTGTCGGGGTGAAGAGCAAATATTGCTGCATCTGCATCCATAGCCCCCCAAAGAAGTCCATCAGGCCCGAATGTTAGCGAGCCTATTAATTGAGGAGCTCGAGTCAGTCCAGGAATATGAGGCACCCATTCCTTTATCTTAGTGCGTTGCTCCAAGTCCCATAGGAACAGAACAGCCGAATCAGCCTTGGGTGCAATTCCGAGTCCGCCCATCGTCGAAGTTCCTCCGAACAGCTTGCCATTGAGGACAGCCAAGCCGGTTATGCTCTGGTTCTCTACAATGCCGCGATGCACTTCAGCAGTCCATTCTCCGGATTCAGTCTTGGAGCATATCGCGACCGTTCCCCCTTGCTCCCCGTAAGTCGGGATCGTGCCCACATACAGCTGATCGCCATGAGGCAGAAGAGCGAAGGGACGGTCTTGACGTTCTCCGATTTCCAGTACGAATTCGGGACCTTCCGTCTGTTCCCAGTCCCCAGCGTACATACGAGCGTGACGGTAAGTGCCGAACACGGGAACTCCGTCCCAGAACGTAATTCCTTCTGGCTGATGGAACGCTGGCAACACACGCTTCAATCGGTCGGTATCCGGATCGAACACACTCATTCCCCTCTGATATCCTCCAAGGAAAAGAAGGCCATCCGGGGAGCATTCCAGTGACTGAATCTCAACCCCTTCAGCGTCAACCTCAGGGAATATGATGCGACACCAGCCATCAGTGGGATCGAACAATATCGTTTCCGTATAAGCAGCGATCCCAGCCAACACGGTTCTGCCCGTGTCATCCCCCTCCGTCAACTTGAGCCAACGAAACGCCTTGATGCCGGTTTCAGGAAGTGGAGGCAGGCCGTCTATGGCCGTCACAATATCAGAAGTCCAATTGTAGGCGTACAACCTGGTATTGCTTTTGAAATACACCTTATCCGGCGCGTTCGGGTCCGGATCGCTGATAAGATAATCAGCCGCCAGCACCCGGATTAAGGAGAGGCTGTCCCGATCGTAGACTCTGACTTCAATTCCGGTGCTGATGAACAACCGTGATCCAATCACGTATGCCTTGTATACTGTTTCCAAACCAGCTGCGTTAGAAAGCGGGAGCTCCGTCTTTGCTTTCGTAATTCGGCAATATTCCACCACGCCTCCCGTAGTGCCGATTCCTACAAGAAGACGATGGTCTTCCACCGCCGTGATCCCTCTGGCATACTGCTCGCCTTCTTTCATGGAACCCAGATCTTCAAATATTCCATTCTCCATGCTATATGAGAACATTTTGCTTTCCGGATAACACGCTCCGAATATCATTCCAGCTTCGGCTTCTTCGAGCGCCCAAACCGTCTTGCTATTACATGGATTGTCACCAAGGCTTTCTACCCTGCATTGCTCTGGATTATATCGGAACAATGTTTGCGGTCCCGAAAAATACACTCCCTGCTCGGATGCAGCTAACAGGGAAGTGACAGAATCCACCCCCGGTACTTTCTCCGCATGGATGCGCCGGCCTGTCTCAGCCTCAAACGCATAAAACGTTCCCGGTGAACCGTTTACAAATAGATACAATTCATTGCGGCCGTCCCTGTATTGGAATACGGCACCCTGCGTCAACGGGATGGGTACCCCGTCTCCGAGATCCGCAGCTTGCTGCAGAACTTCGTCCGTCCATTGTTCCATATCTAGGACACCCCTTCGAATAATAATAGACTGTTTTAATTGTGGCCCGGGTGAGCTAAAAAAGAAACAGGACGATCTTCGGGAAATGAGGAAAATGTTATGTTTTCGTAAAGAGCTTATTCAGTTTCATACCACAAGGAAGAAGCCCGCTTGTGGGTAGCGGGCTTCTTCTTACATATATTCACTTAAGCATTCGTCGTCTGAAGAACTTTCTCATTCCAATATCGATTGTCCGTTGACAGAACAGTCTTAAGGAATCGGCCGGTATGTGACTCTTCTACAGCAGCCACTTGCTCCGGCGTGCCTTGAGCCACTACGGATCCACCGTCCTTGCCGCCTTCAGGTCCCATATCGATCAAGTAATCGGCCACCTTGATTACATCCAGATGATGCTCAATCACTAGAACCGTGTGACCGTTCTCCACGAGTTGATTCAAGCAATCAATGAGCTTCTGAATATCATGCAGGTGTAAGCCCGTTGTAGGCTCATCGAGAATATACAGATTATGTGAGCCGCGCTTCAGCTTGCCAATCTCAGTCGCGAGCTTGATTCTCTGCGCCTCTCCTCCTGAGAGCGTTGTAGAGGATTGCCCAAGCTTGAGATACCCTAGACCCAATTGATTCAATACATTGAGCTTATGCAGAATGTACGTCTGATCGGCGAAGAACGTAACCGCCTCTTCAATGCTCAGCTCAAGCACTTCAGAAATGCTCTTCCCATTCAGCTTGACCTCGAGCACCTCGTTATTGAATCGGGCTCCTTTACAAGAAGGGCAAACAGATTCGATGTCAGCCATGAACTGAAGCTGTGTAGTCACAATCCCTTCTCCTTGACAATGCTCGCAGCGACCGTTCTTCTGATTGAAGCTGAATTCGTTCTTGCCGAGTCCCCTATCCTTGGCTTCATCGGTATCCGCATATAACTCCCGGATTCGGTCGAAGAAACCGACATAAGTGGCAGGATTGGAACGCGTACTTCTCCCGATAGGGGATTGGTCGATGTTAATGATACCCGACAAATGCTCGGCGCCTTCGATCGTATCATGCTCCCCTGGAACAATGCGTTGATCCTGAAATACACCATATAGCTGCTTGTACAACACTTCATTGATCAATGTGCTCTTCCCTGAACCTGAAACTCCCGTAACACAAGTAAGAATACCGAGCGGAATATCGATATTAACACTCCTCAGGTTATTGGCTCTAGCCCCTCTAATGCTGAGGAACAACCCGGCCGGCACTCTCCGTTGAGAAGGAACTTCGATTCTCCTGTTCCCGGACAGGAAGGCACCTGTCAGCGATCCCTTCGACTTGCGCAATTTATCAGCCGTGCCTTGGGCAATGACTTGACCCCCTCGTTCACCGGGACCAGGGCCAATCTCGATAATATGATCAGCGCTGCGGATCGTATCTATATCATGCTCCACTACGATTATCGTGTTGCCGATATCTCTCAGCTTTTTGAGCGTCTGCACAATCTTCAAGGAATCTCTTGCATGAAGTCCAATACTAGGCTCATCCAACACGTAAAGCATTCCCATCAGTCCTGAACTGATCTGTGTGGACAACCGGATACGCTGTGCCTCTCCGCCCGATATCGTGTCTGATCTGCGGCCCAGATTGAGATACTCCAGTCCAATATCGATCAATAAGTTCAGTCTTGTGGCAATTTCACTTACAATCTGTGCTCCGACCTGCTGTTTCTCTGCTGAGAATGTAACGTCATCCAGGAAAAGCTTCAGCTCTTTTAATGGGATGCTGCAGAGCTCATGGATATCTTTCCCCCCAATTTGTACGCAGAATCGTTGGGGTTTCAGCTTTTTCCCTTCACAGTCCGGACAAGTATTCTCCACCATCACTCGCTTGAAAAATTCACTATCCCCGCCAATTCCAGCCCTCTTCTTCACAAACCATTTGTACCAACGGTTCACCTGAGCGACCATTCCATGATATCTCCTCATCTGGCCAACCTCTCTCATGGCGTGACGGGAATCCGCATTGGTCTGCAGAATGGGAAACTGCTCGCCTCTTGTCCCATGGAAGAAGATATCGACAAAGTCCTCGGATAATTCATTAAAAGGCGTATCCAGGCTGTATCCATAGTGTACGAATAAGCTGTGAAGGAACATCCCCTTGTAGGATTTTTTCGCGCTTGGTCCAAAAAGAGAAGGGTCCAGAGCGCCCTTATTCACGCTTTTCTCAGCATTCTTAATCAAAAACCGTTTCTCTGTCCGCAAGTAAGTGCCAATCCCGCCGCAAGTTCGGCATGCGCTTCCTGGATCATTGAAAGAGAAATAAGAAGGATGAAGCTCACCCAGAACCAGATGGTGGGTCGGACAGCCGAAATCCTTGTAGAACGCATGCATATCAACGGGCTTATTTCCCTCGGAATGTACAATCTCGAAACGGATGAAGCCTTCTCCGATCAGATTTAAGCTATTCTCTATCGTTTTGGACAGCGCTTTGAACAGAGTAGGTGTAACGACAACCTTGTCTACCACGACCTCCATCTGGTAGTCTTCCTCGTCATCAAGCTCTATCGGATCGCTTAGGTTATGGTTCTTCCCATCGATCATAACCGTACGGAAGCCTTTCCCGCGAATCTCATCGAACAGAGTCTGATAATCTTCATCGTACAGCTTGAATATCGGGGCAAGCACCTCTAACTGCGTCCCCTCTGGCAGCGCTTGCAAATGATCGATCATCTGATTGACCGTCTTGGTATTGATCGGGTGCTGACAGAACGGACAACAAGCTTCACCAGAGGAAGCATACAACAAACGCAAAAAATCATATAAATCCGTCATCGTCCCTACCGTAGATCGCGGATTCTGGTTGCCCTTCTTCTGCTCAATTGCAATAACAGGCGAAAGTCCGAATACAAAATCTACATCCGGCTTCTTGAGCTGATTCATTCGGCTCTTGGCGAATGTCGACAGCGACTCCAGGAAGCGACGCTGCCCTTCTCCATAAATAACCTCAAAAGCAAGCGATGATTTCCCTGAACCGCTGACACCCGTAATAACCGTCAATCGATCCCTCGGAATATTCACATCTATATTCTTCAAATTGTTCTGCCTGGCACCCCGGACCTCAATACTTGTTTTCACTCGTTGCCGACACTCCTTTGGTTATATAAAATCTTCCTCATCCTGAAGCAAATATCCAGGTTCATCCAGGAATAATCTGCTCTTCGGCGTAGGCTTCACATGGACGGGTACCTGTATGATATGCTCACGCTCAACGAGCCAGCTGCAAGCCATCTCCAGCAATCCGGCTTCGATCCTGACTATGGTGCTCAGTCTCTCGGTCATCTCGGAGATCGACCGCACATCCTGTTCTTGCCTCAAATAATCCAGAATCGGCCGGAACAGCTCCATCTCCCGCTTCTGGACAAACTCCTTGACCAAAGCTAACGCCGACTGAACCTTCGATTGGTCCACAGGGCCGCTAACCAAATCCTCATAGATGGCTCGGAAAAATTCCGGGTTGTACTTCATCGCCTGCTGGACGGATTCCCGAATTGGAACCTCCTTATGACGAATCACTTCGATCTGCGCCAAGATGTCAATCATCTTGATGATCCAGAAGGCGCTGTATGTAAAGTCATGTTTGACCTGAAACCATTTCTCAGCCTTAGCCACTGAGGTAAGCAGAATACAGCCAAGCTGCAGCAGCTGGAACTGCCGATCCCGCTCCCCTATGTAGTGGATATTCGCAAAGTAATCCTCAAGTGACTTGTCCTTGGTGAAGAGCAAAGTCCCCCTAAGCAAGTAGGAATGGCTGAAGGAGGTCGATACCGACTTCTCAACCCATCGCTTGAACTCATCCCGTGTCTGGATACTTGCATTAATGGGGATTCCATTCTCCACAAAACACATGTTGTTCTTGACAAGTTTCTGATCGTGCACAATCAGCTTCATATCAATATCCGACTTCTCCCATACCTGATCGTATGACAGGCTGCCGAGCAGGATCGCCGCGATGATCTGATCATCCTGCTTTACTTTATCCACAAAGGCTTGCAGAGCTTCCTTATAGGCCACGTTAATTGCTGAGCTCATGACAACGGTCCCCTCCTCTCTATATCCTACTATACCGCACACTTGTTCGCGTGTAAATATTTCCCATGGAAATTATGTATTCTTTTTTTGGACAAAAAAAAGAGCTGAATCCCAGGTTATTTCACCAAAAGAGACAACTCCAAACGTTACAGTATTACCTGTTAAATGCTGAACGAACTATTCCTCCGCCACAGCACCGAGACCTTGCATGACGAAATGCAGCGTATCCTGGACAAGCTCTTCCAGAGAAGGAGGCGCTTCTGCCAGCAATGGCTTGAAGTATTCCGTATGCTTGTGAAAAAGGATCGTCCCCATTATGAAAAACATTGTATTATCCAAGGATCTGTAACGGAAGACACCTTGTTCTTTACCCCGCTCCAACAATTCTCTTAACACCTGCCACACCGGGAAAGAATGCTTGCGAATGTGCTCGATGCGATGCGAATTTTTGAATATTTCCTGCTGCAGCAATAAAATCATCTCCGGCTCACTCATCCGGTAACGAATGACCTCTTGGATTAGCGTCTTCAACCCGGCGAACGGCTCAGACCATAAATGAGAGTACTCATCCAGCTGCGCTTTTCCCGGAAAAAATGTATTAAACAGCTCATAGAACAAGTTGTCCTTACCGCCGAAATAATAAGAGACCAGCGATACATTCGCGCCTGCATCCTCGCAAATTTGTCGAACAGACGTATTATCAAATCCTTGTCGAGCAAATAGATGTTTGGCAGACATTAATATTTTGATTCTCATATCACGATCAGCGGGGGGCATATGGTTGACCATCTCCTATTTTGAATGCTGCACTTCTTTCCTTCTTCAATGTCGTGATCACGACCCCTACTGCTACAGAAGCAAGCATAATCATTAGCAGCCCCCATGAAGGTCCTGCTACAGAGGGTCCCCCGAAGAGTAAGTTCATATTTCCTTGAACTGCATACGTGGCCGGCAAATACAAGCTGAGTCCATGATAAAAGTCGGAGAGCAGTTCTCGTGGCACCATGGCACCAGAAGATACGAGCTGAGCGGACAAGACAACGATATTGAATAACATTCCTGCGTTACCGAACAGCAGCAGGAAAATTTGCGCGAAGAACATGAAGCACATCAGGAAAAGCGTCTGAAATCCCCACATAACGAGGAAGCCTTTGACCGCATGCCCGCCCAACAGCAGAACCAGGGAAGAGCCAATCAGTGCAATTCCGACAGCGGACACTACGTTAATGATAGCACGTGCGGTGAACTTCTGCATACGTGTGAAGGCGGTGCCGATCTGCAGAGAGGACTGCTGAATGTTCATGGCCATAATCATCGACCCTACATAAGAAGCCAGGACCATCATCATGGGAATCATCTGATTCGACATATTGGAGACCGGGTTGATATAATGCATATCGGCCGTTACCTTCTCCGCTAAACCCTGTGCAATTCCTTTCGCCTGAGCAGCGGGTGTGTTCATCTGGACCAATATTGCTTCTGCACCTGCACCGATAGCTTCCTTGTTCACATTAGCAGTAACCGAAGCTGCCACACTTTGCATCATGCTCTTGATCATAGCGGGATTGGATTCGTTAATCCAGTACTGCAATTGCCCCTTCTGACCAGAGGTCTGCAGTTGTTTAGTGAACTCAGACGGTATGTACAACACCATTTGTACTTCACGTTTATCCAATTGGTGCTTGGCATCTTCAAGTGACGTCACAGCTTGCAGTTGGAATGGCAGAGTTTGTTGCAGGTTGGCGCTGATTTGTTTCCCTACAGTCGAATCCTCGTTCACTATGCTAATCTTCAAATGGGACGCATTATCCGTAATCCCATCATACCCCGTCATCCATACTAAACTAAAAATCAATTGAAACATCAAAGCAGTTGCGATCCCTACTATTGTGGTAGGTCTCTTAAGAAAAGCTCTCAATGCTTGAAGCATCTTCGGTTTCATCTCCTTCTAATAATTCAAACAAGTGTTTTAATTAAACGTTTGTTTAATAATTTATCAAAAAGATCTCAATTAGTCAATTCTTCTAAGAAAAACAGCAAAACAGTCCCGATACGATAAAAGCGATCTCGAGCGAGCGAGTGATTGCTTATCGGGACTGTATGTTTTTGCAAGCGATTATTGAAGGCTGGACTGCCGGATATCAATCCGTGCTGCTACACCGGCCGGATTTTGCGCGCTTCTATCTCCTCCGAAGTTGAATGCGATGATGACGATATCGTTGCGGCCTCTCCGCACAAAGCCGCGAATATTGAACGTACGGCCTGGATTGAAGTTGGAAACCGCGTTAGTCGGCCCGTCAAAGAGCAGCGGTACGCCGTTAATAATGACGACTGCGTAATTGTCTACGGACAGAAACAACGAAGCGGATAAAATTCTTCTTCGGGTGGACAGCGTAAATCTTCTGGAAATAATGGCATTCGGACTGCTCAGATTGCCCGAGTACCATACATAGTTCGCGTTTACTACATTCACCCACGCAGGATCACGTGGAATGACTTGGGCATTAAACCACGAGTTGTCGGTGCCGATCGATACGGTCCTCTGGCTGATGAATATAGACTTTTGATTGGCGTAAAGCTTCTTAATATGACTCGAGTACAGTGCCATTATTTTGTTCTTGGGCATGCCCGCGCTTCTTGGCAGACGAACGACTTTTTTTGGAATTGCTGCGCTGCGCTGTTTGTCCACTTGATCCTCTCCTTATCGGTTAACGGTAATAATACTGTATGTCCGGATTCACATGTCAGCTTGTACGAATGTACTAGGGAAGTAAAATCCAGTTGTCCGCAGTAGTTAAAACAGAATGGAAAAACAGCAAAAATTGTGGTCATTTAAATTTTCAAATGCGGTTGGCGATCATTGGGTGTGTGCGAAGTTGGTATTCAAAGAATATAATAATTTCTCGGAATTCGAGGGCAGTTGAATGGGAGATTGGCTAAAATACTAAGTAAAAGGAGGCTCTAAGACGGGAAAGACGGGAAAGATGGCAAAGACGGGAAGGATGGATTGATGGGTGAAACAGGACCTCAAGGAGACAAAGGAGATACAGGAGATACAGCTGCAACGGGACCTCAAGGAGACAAAGGAGATACAGGAGATACAGGTGCAACGGGACCTTAAGGGCCAGCAGGGCCAGCGGGACCAGCAGGACCTCAAGGGCCAGCGGGACCTCCAGGGTTTCCTGTTTAAACTTATTTAACCAGAAGCAATTACAATAGAAGTAGGTTTCCTCTATCGTAAAGGATTGCAACCAAAGAGACCAGACACTCTTGTATGAGGGATAGTCTGGTCTTTTTAGTTTAATCCAAACTTTTTCAATTTAAGAAAAACCTGACCGGAAGTGAAGTGCACCGATCAGGTCCTTGGGCGTTGGATTTCAGTTGGGCGTATGGCAGGACAGGAAGGTGGGCTCCGATTGCTGATGTGTTTGGGTTCCCTTGATTATATTTTTAGAGGTAGGAACCCAACCACAAAGGCAAACACTTCGTTTCTCCGCTCCACCTTCCTGTCCTTTCTGTTCGACTTTTGATGAGGAGCTCTTGGTTCAGATTAATGTAGAGTAGATGTAGACGAATTCGACATCTAACCCGGAAAACAGGCCGTTTACTGATCTAGATGTCGAAGATTTATACATCTAAACCCTCAAACTCTTCAAATTGCACCCCTTATATACTCAAAGCCCGTCGAAATGGTCCTTAGATGTCGAAATTTTGTACATCTAGACTCGAAAACTTACGGAAATAGCCTATCTGTGTATAAATCATCGACTTCTACTTTAGTCCGCTAAAGGAATTCTAATATTTATTAGCCCTATCACTATTAAAAAAGGACAACCTCGAATCCAATCCTCATCAGGTTGCCGTTTAAGGCCATCCTGGAATTTTGCGTTCTCCTCTGCCTCCACGTTCAATAGTCCCATTGCCTTTTGCTTTAATCAACGGGAAATATACGTTGCAAAATCGGCTCCAAGCCATCGGCCATTCGCAAGAATCCGAGGTCATTCGGATGGGCGCCGTCAACCGTGCATTCATGCGCGTTTTCGCCGAGAAACTCGGACCCGTCGCAAAAATAGATGTTTGCGTCCCCTCTCTCCCGGCATTGCTCAACAGTCCGGATCTGGATCTGCTTCCGTTCCGCCCTCTCCTGCGCCATTTGGGACTGAAATCTCTCTTTCGCATGGGTAATTCTTGAGATAACCAGAATGGGTGTGTATGGATGTTTCTCCCTATAGATGGCAATGAAATCCGGAAGCGTTTTCTGCAGCTGCTGTGTGGTGACATTCCCCACGTAATCCAGGATCAGGCATGCCGGGTCCTCAATTTCCGCAAGTATGCGGGCGAGCTCCGGTTCCCCTTTGCCGTTACCCGAAAAGCCCAGGTTGAGAAACTCCAAGTTAAACCTGCGGCTGAGTATGTTCGTGTACGCCATTCCCGGACGGGAGGCGCAGCCGCCCTGCGTGACGGAGGTGCCGTAGACGACGACTTTTTTATCCGAGTAGTACGCCGGCGGCGGCGCGACCTGCGCGTCTTTGTCCAGCCCGATGAGCACTTCCTCCACGCCCTGATACAGCGGCATATTCAGCGTTACTGTCCGCTGTTCTTTTTCCATGTCCGCAAAAAGCACGCTTTCGTATTCGGCAAGCCGGTGATCGTATCGGGTCGTGCCGTAATAGTACTGCTCACCGACAACCCCGATGTAGCAGTCAAATCCGCACTGCCCCGTTGCCGGCATATGGTACATATCGGCCGTTCCCGTGAGCTTCACCTTTACGGAGAGCATTGTGGAATCGGTGGTAAACCGTATTTGCCCGCCCGCCGTGCAATTCGCCAGTGCATCCACCGCCTCTGGCAGCGCCCAGGCGGGGGCGGCCGGCAACCTCCGGTAGCGTCCCTCCTGCCGCTGCCAGGCAAAACCCGCCACCTGGAACGGTTCCTCCGTCGGCGCATACCAATTCAGATTGCTGTCGTCTGACTGTTCAATCCGCATGTTAGCGTCCAATTGTATCGCGCTGACCGGTTTTTCTTTTCTCTCCATTGTTCCTTCTCCTCCTGACACCCTGGTGACTTAATTGGACAGTCGTAGAAAAAAAACGGCCGGGCCAAGGGGTTCTCCCTGGCTAACCGGTTTTTCGGTTTCATTTCATATTTTCCCCATAAGCTTCCGCTCCCTCATACCCGCAACCTTATCCAACCATGGGAGGGTGAGCCGAAAGGCCCGGATCTCCTGCCAAGTGTGCTTCATTTGACCAGCTAAATTGGCAGGCTTACGGCTCGCGTAAAACAGCACCTCCATCCCGATCGACTTGACGATATATTTCATACGCCGAATGTGAAATGAATTGGAGACGACAAGGCATGTTTCGAGGCCACGCTCCTTCATCAGCAGCTCGCAGTTGACCATATTTTGCACCGTGTTGCAGGACCATGTTTCAATCACGAGAAGCTCCGGCTTTACGCCGCGGTGAATTAAATATTCCCGCATTATTTCCGCCTCACTCTTCGTCGAGCCTACGGACCCGCCCGACAAAATTATGCTGCGGTAATTGTGCCTATCCATAAGCCATAGAGCCGTATCCAGTCGTTCACGCAACAGAGTATGCATTTCGTCGTTGTCACAGCGGTAGCCGAGGACGATTAATGCATCTGCATCCGCATGATGCAGGGCAGTCGTGTGCATCCAAATATAATATCCGAGCGGTAATGCGACGATGATGCCTGCTATTGTCAGTAGTAAGTCATAACGGTTTCCTTTTCTCTATCCTAATTCGATATCCGTGCTTCCTGTTGGGACTAGCCTTTGACGGAACCGATCAGCGCTCCGCGAACGAAATATTTTTGAATAAACGGATACACGCACAAAATCGGGACGGTCGATACTAGGATGGTCGCATATTTTAACGCTTCTCCTACGATTTGAAGGTCAGTGACAGCCGAAGCTTCACCATTCATCATTTCACCGGAAAGCACGATGTTACGTAAAAACACTTGAAGAGGGAACAAATTCGCATCGCGCAAATAAAGCAGTGGGCCCAAAAAGTTATTCCAGATGCCAACGGCGTAGTACAGACCAATTGTAGCAAGCACTGGCTTGGACAGCGGTAGGACGATCCGGAAAAAGATCCCGACCTCCGACAAGCCGTCGATTTTCCCGGATTCCTCCAGCTCGTGCGGCAGACCCGAGAAAAACGTGCGCATAATGAGCAGGTTCCAGGTGGCAACCGCTCCGGGCAACACCATCGCCAGCACCGAATTGACTAATCCGAGTTCCTTGACGACGAGGAACGTCGGAATCATCCCACCGCCGAAAAACATTGTGAATACGATGAGAATCATGATCTGTTTTTGAAAAATCATATGCTTCTTTGAGAGCGCGTACGCGCCAAGAGCCGTTATGATTAAGGATGTCGCCGTACCCAGTATCACGTATATGATGGTGTTCCGGTAGCCCGTCATAACACGACCGTCCTCAAACACATACCGATAGTTGTCGAGGTTCATGTTTTTCGGCCACAGCCATACCGTGCCTTTGGCAATCGAAACCTTGTCGCTCAGCGAGATGGCAAACATGTAGATAAACGGGTACAAACACGACACCGCAACCGCAAGAAGCAGCACAATATTAATAACATCAAATAGTTGAAATCGTTGTTTCATCTCGGGGTCACCGTCCTTCCGTTTCCGGGATTGTTACCAGAGGCTGTGCTCGCTCAGTTTTTTGCTGACCGTATTGGCCGTGATGATAAAGATAAAGCTGATGATGCCCGTAAATATATCGATGGCCGTCGCATAGCTGTAATTGCCTTGAGACAAGCCGACTCGGTAAACGTAGGTGCTGATGATATCCGCCGTCGAATAGGTGACAGGAGTCGCGAGCAAATATGCCTTCTCGAAGCCGACCTCGAGAATCTTGCCGATATCGAGCAGCAAAATAATCATGACAGCAGGGATAATGCCCGGCAGCGTGACGTGGGTCATTTGCTTCCAGCGGTTCGCGCCGTCGATTCGCGCAGCCTCGTACTGCTGAGGGTCAATGGCGGAAAGCGCCGCCAAGTAAATGATCGTCCCCCATCCGATATGCTGCCAAATATCCGTCGACACGTAGATGGTCCGAAACCAGGACGGTTCTACCATGAAGGTAATCCTCTCAAAACCCAATACATCGATCATATTGTTCACCAGCCCGCCTGTCGGCGACAGGAACATGACGGTAATTCCAGCTACGACAACATTGGAAATGAAGTGCGGCAGGTAGCTCACCGTCTGCACGAACCGCTTGAACAGCGCGTTACGGACTTCATTCAGCAGTAGAGCGAGAATGATCGGCGCAGGGAAGCCAAACACGAGCCGGTACAACCCCAGTAAAAACGTATTGCGGATGACCGGCCAAAAGTCGGGGCTTTCGATAAACCTGACAAAATATTTGAAACCCACCCAGTCGCTCGCCCAAACGCCTTTGAACAGACTGTAGTTTTTGAACGCGATCACGATGCCAAAAATCGGCACATATTTGAACACGACGTAATAGAGAAAGCAAGGAAGGACAAGAAACAGCAAATACTTGTCCCTGATGAGCCTGCGAGTCAGCGTGTTGGTGCGGGAAGGCATCATGGCGATCCGCTCCTTTCTGGTGTTGAATGGCTTATGTTTCATTCGGTTGAAAAGAAAGGAACCCCACGGCCGGCAGCTATCGCCTGCCGTACGGGAGTCCTCGTTCTCGAGCAAGGCAATACGGCTTATTTCCGCGAGCTGAACTTAAGCGTACGCTCGTAAGCTGTCTTGTTGATGTCCAAAGCTTTCTGTACGCCCAGCTTTTTCACTTCCGCCACATAAGCGTCCCATTCGGTCAATGGGCGCTGCCCCAACACAAACTTGGCGATCTGTTCTTCCTTATATTTGTTGACGTTGTCGTTTACCGCCGTAATCGACTCGTTTTCTTGGTCGGTGTAAGCAATTCTCGGCTGCGGTTTCGCTTCGTACTTTTCAATCTGCTCGTAGCCCTTCTGCATGTTCGGCGAGAACATTGCGAAATAACCGCTCATGTCAAGCACCGTATAGGCTCCATACGTGGCAATACCCGTTTTCTTGCGCAGGTCGGCAAAGTTGACGAATTCCGGTTTAAACTTCTTCTTGCCGTTCTCGACCGTGTACGTCTCGCCTTCCTTGCCCCAGCTCGCCACCTCGGTTCCTTCCGGAGAATAGAGGAAGTCCATATAACGGAATGCGGCGTCTTGGTTTTTGGACACGGCAGAGATAGAGAAGCCCATCGACAGGAAACCCGGGTAGGCGTTCTTCGGCGTTCCCTTCGGTCCACCCACCGGAGGAATCATGAAGTTCATGTTGAATTCCGGGTTGTCCTTCTTGAACGTAATGTTCAGCTCGTCTATCGAGCCGATGTAGTCGGATCCGATAAACGATTTGTTTTGGGCGAACAGATCCTGCCACTGCTTCCGGTTCAATGCCATGAAATCCGGCGGGACAAGCCCTTCCTTATAGAACTTGTTCATATATACGACCAATTCCTTAAAGGTATCCTCGATCGGACCGTAGAGCCATTCCTTCTTGTCGTAATCATAATACGTGCCGTTCCAGGTCCCGAAGCCCGCAGCCATGTTGGTGAGCGGGGACAACCCGGCAAAAATGCCGATCGGGAAGCTGTTCGGGTAAATTTCCTTCAGCTTCTTGGCGACCGCATACAATTCGTCGTAGTTAGCCGGCGTCTTCAGATTGTGCTTGGCAAGCACGTCTTCCCGGTAAATCCACGAGCGACGCGATTCCTTCTCCAGCCCGTAGAGCGGGAATATGTAGCTTTTGCCGTCCGCCGATAGCACCGTTTCTTTCACTTCCGGATGCGCGTTCAGAAAGTTCTTGTAGTTCGGGAGTTTGTTTAGATGATCTAATACGTTTACGAAAGCGCCGCTTGCGCCGAGTTTATTGGCCAAGGTAAGGCTCGGCATGTTCATAATGTCCGGCAGCTCGCCGGAGGAAATCGCCAGATTGACCGAAGTCGTATAATCGTTAGGCGGAGCTTGCACCTTGATATCGATATTTGTTTTTTCTTTAAAATATTTGTAGAGCGGCCAATCTTCTTTATATGGCCAGCTGTTGTGCGTAGCCACCATCATGTTAAGCACGGCAGGAGTATTACTTGCCTTCGCCGTGCTTCCTTGCTCCCCGTTTCCCTGCGATTCAGTTTCTTTACCGCCGCATGCCGCGAGCAAGGAACCAACGATTGCGAGCGTAGTTCCCGCAGTCAAAACTGCTTTCAATCCTTTTTTCATCGAACACAATCCTCTCCGTTATTGAATAAAGTTAATCAACTTGATTTATTATGTAGGCAGATGTTCGCCTAACAAAATACATAATGTTCATTAAGGGCTATTAGTTTGATTACTCTCATAACGACAAACTCTCTACGGGGATTTCAAACACCTTTCGAATGACAAGTCCTGCGGCAAGCGTAGTTTCTGCCGGTGGATGGGGAAGGTGGATAATTTTTACGCCTCGGCACGTTTCCGGTATATTCTCCAGCACATGGCGTTTCAAATCGGGCATCAGGAGGTCCCCGAAGAGCTCCATGACGCTTCCCGTAATCATTAAGTGATCGGGGTTGAGGAACGTGACCACGTTGCTGACAGCCAACTCGATGGCGGATACAATTGTGCGGAACAGCCTGACCGCTTGTCGGTCTCTAGCTCTTACACGGGATGAGAATTCCTCTAAGGTCAGCCCCTCGTTTCTGAAGATCCCGCTTGCGGAAGCGAGAGTCGTAAGACAGCCGGAGACACCGCAGTGGCACTTGTAGGCATCTTCCCCCGAAAAAGCTTTATAATGCCCGAACTCGCCCGCCACAAAGGTCGAGCCCGTCACGAGCTTTTTTCCGACTACGATGGCGCCGCCGATTCCGTAACCGAACTTCAGCGTAATGTTATGGTCCGAGCCGCTAAGCACGCCATTCATATTTTCGTTGAGAGCAAGCAGATTCACGTCATTCTCGAAATAGAACGGCAGCCCATAAGCATCCTCCATTCGTTCGAGCAGCGGGAAGTTGCCCCAGCCCAATCCTGGAAGCCTGAGCGCGAAGCCCCGCTTCGTATCGACCAGCCCTTGCACACTCATACCGACTCCCTTGATCTGGCTTTTGTCCGGCAAGTCGGTCATCAACTCGTCAATAACCGACCGAATTACCGTTAACAAATGTTCTTCGCTCTCGTATTTCTCCACATCCCGGTACGTTCTGCCGATTGGTTCCTGCCGGAAATTACACAGGGAACCGCTTATATACTTGCCGGCGACCTCGATGCCAAGTGCGAACATATACGAGCTGTTCGTGGTCAAAGGCACGGGCTTACGCCCGGCGCTGCTAGTCATAGGCGTTCCTTCGAGCACCATCTTCTCCTCCAGCAACCGATTGACGATATTGGTCACCGTTTGCTGTGTCAGTCCGGTTTTTTCGGCAAGCTCCACTCTGGAAATAGGTCCCTCGGTATAAATGAGATAAAGCACCTTCTGCTGATTGATCGACTTTAACAGCTGGTGACTTTTCACTTTAACACCCGACATTCGATTCGATCACCTGCCTTAATTAGACTGTCAGCGTTCTGTCAAGCGGGTGTTAACCCCGGTTACGAAATCCCGAACAAGAACCGCTGGATCGCCACCGCCACTCCATCCTGCTCGTTCGTATCCGTCACAGCGTCCGCAGCAAGCTTCAATTCCCGCTCTGCGTTTCCCATCGCAACACCAAGACCTGCTGCGCGAATCAGATGCAGATCGTTATGACTATCACCGATCGCCATCACTTGGTCCATCCCGATATCCAAAATTTCGCATACGCGCGTTACTCCAGCCTCTTTGGTGATCCCTACGTTGGAAATTTCCATATTAATCGGCGCGGAACGTGTTACTTCTAAAGTACCGAAGGCCGATACCTTTTCACGCAACGCAGCGATGACATTCAAGTCGTCATGATGGATTCCGAACTTCATCCAGTTCCTTTCGAACATGTCGATCGTCCATTCATTCCTGCCCGTCAGGCTCTCTACGCTGTATCCCCAGAACCCTGCATCCGCATCCACGGCAATTGAGTGGAGCCGCCGAACCTCGTCCCGTTTAAGAAAATGTCGTTCCCACAGCTGCCCAGGACCTTTCCATATTTCTGCCCCGTTCAACATTACCATTGGAGCTTCCAACCGAAGATCATCCCAGAATTGTCCGGCCGTCTGCATACCGCGTCCTGTCGAAAAAATGACAGTGACCCCGGCTTCCACCGCCCGACGGATCCATGTGCGCGTATTCTGTGTAATTTGTTTGTCTTCTGTTAGTGTGGTGCCGTCTAAATCGAGAGCGAGCAAACGATAATTTGCCATTGAGGTACCTCCTCCGAGTCTAAATTACCGATAGATGAACCGGCGGAACTTCAAGCATTCGTTTATCCTTTGACAGCGCCCAAGGTCGCACCCTGCATGATCATCTTTTGGAAAATTATAAATACGATGACGGAAGGTATCATGGCAATCGTTACGCCCGCAAACAAAGTCACCCAATCCGTAGTGTATTCCATCATTTTGTTAGCTTGATACATTTGCACCGCGATCGTATATTTTTTCGGATCGCTCAAGTAGATGAACGGGCTCATAAAATTGTTGTAGTATCCGAGGAACTTGAAAATGGCTACGGTAACAATCCCGGGTGTGGAAAGCGGCACGATGACCCGCCAAAACACTTGAAAGATCGAAGCACCGTCAATATGCGCACTTTCCTCCAAATCCTTGGGCAAAGACTTCATAAAGCCTCCCAGCAGCATCAAGTAAAATACACTTTCTCCTAAGGCCGACAGCAAAATCAAACCCGTCAAGCTGTTCGTTAAATGCAGCTCCCGCATGATTACGAATTGAGGGACCAGGGCATTAATGCCGGGAAGGAATAATGAAAGCATGATCAGGCCCCAAATGAGGTTCCTTCCCTTGAATTCCATCCTCGTCAGCGCGTATGCATTAAGTGTAGTAAAAAAGAGACTTAAAACAAGGCTTCCGCCCACATAATAAAGTGTGTTTAACAAGGATCGGCCAAAGCCATATTCGGTCCAGGCAGTGACATAATTCGACCATTGCACTTGTTTGGGAAGGGCCCATAAATCCTTGAAAAATTCCGGGTTGGTCTTCAAAGATTCATAAAAAACCCATACCAGCGGGAAAAGTATCGTTATTGCCCAAATATACAAACCCAGACGCCAAATGACGTCCATTAGTGTCCTTTTTTCTTTCAACCCGAATTCACTCCCCACGTTAGAACAGTAATAACTAGAACTCGACTCCCCGGTTCGGCAAAAATTTGTCCATAAGGAGCTTGGCCGTAACCAGGATGACGAACAGGATCATACCGACAGCAGATGCGTACCCGTAGTTAATGTACTCTTTTCCGAATGCCAGGTTGAACATATATAGACCAATCACATCCGTCGACCCGGATGGGCCGCCGTTTGTCATGATTAATATCAACTCGAAGGTTTTCAGTGTACTTACAACAAGGAACAGCACACTTACGCGCACGACCGGCATAATCAGCGGAATAGTGATCTGAAACAAGCGGGTCATATGGCCGGCGCCCTCCAGAATGGCGGATTCATAAAGCGATTTGGGAATAGCCGTCATGGCATTGACAAAAATAATTACGTACAAGCCTACGCCGCCCCACACCCATGGCGGGATGAGCGCCCAGATTGCCGTGCTTTCGCTGCCCAGCCAGTAAAAGTTCTTCATATCAATACCGATAAGCTGGAGTGCTCCATTCAGCAAGCCGTAAGTCCCATCGTAGATGAATGCCCATAAAAGAGCGACTACAACGATCGACAGAACATTAGGAAAGAAAAACAGCACTTTAAGGAATTCGTTCTCGAAATACGATTTATTCGTAACCATATAGGCCAGGAGCAAAGAAATTAGTACAACCAAAGCCGGAACCGTGATCATAAATATGACGTTATGGCCGAGTGCACGCCAGACATACTCATCCTGGAGAGCAGCAGCAAAGTTCTTGAGTCCGACAAACTTGGGTTCCGTCATCCCATTCCAATCCAATAAGGCATAGTAGATCGATAATATATTCGGAAATAACGTAAACAGTAAGTATCCGCCGAAGGGCGGGACGATGGCTAAGATCAAAAATATTATTTTTTGCGTTTTCGCTTTTTCCAGCCCCATTTTTCGAAGCGGAGTTTGCGTATCATTTAATACCGTTGAGTCGGACAAGGGAAGTCAACTCCTATTATGAAATAAAAGCGGAGAGGAATTCCTCCCCGCTCGTTTCTGTTTATTTCTTCTGTGCTTTAACAGCTTGCTGCAGTAGGTCTTCCGCTTCTTCAAGCATTGCTTTAGGATCCTGCTTGCCCAAAACGATTTTCGTAATCGCTTCGTCTCTAACCTTTGTCGCTTTGGCCATGTTCGGATCCGAAATGCTGACGGTTCTGTGCGCTTTATATGTCCGTGCTTCGGTATCCTTGATGTACTTCAAAATGGCTTGAGCGGAACTCGAAAGTTTTGCAACTTTTGCGGAATCGTTGATTAAATCTTTACGCATCGGGAGAGCCCCTGATTTTTCAGCCGCAAATTGTTGGTTTTCCAGTGTCAACAACCAGACAATAAACTCCTTGGACCATTTCTTGCTTAATTCCGGTTTGGCTGCCCACATATAGTTGAAGTTCGTAATGCCGCTTTTAATCCAAATTTTCTGGTTTTTGTTCTCGACGAAGGGAACCGCCATAAAGCCCCATTTGAAGTCTTCAGGTGTCGACTTCTTCATTTCATTCTCTACGTGGCTTCCTGTCGATACCATCGCAGCTTGCCCTTGAATCACCTGCATCTGGGACTGGGTATGTGTTAAAGCAGGTAAGCCTTCAGGGAAATAGCCCTTCTTGCCCAGTTCATAAAGACGGTTCCAATGCTCTATACTTTCAGGTGATGTATATTGCGGGCCGGTATAAGTTTTGAAATTTTCAATGTACTTATCCGCGCCGCCTTTCATATCTGCCAATTCAAATACTTTGGCATCGCCGAAGGCCCAATCGTGATAGCTCGGATGAATACCCGGGAATGTAATTGGAGTGACGCCGGCTTTCTTGATAGTAGCGAGAAGGTCGTTAAATTCAGCCCATGTCCGTGGAGTTTGGTTCCAACCGTTTTTCTCGAACAAGGTCTTATTGTAGAACAATCCACCGAACGAACTGGCTGTAGTGAACTCATATACTTTACCGTTGACTCTGGTGAACGATTCAAACATTCCCGGCAAGATCATGTCTTTAACCGTTTTATCAGGTACGTCCGCAAGCTTCTTATTGAATAAATCATCCATGGGTTCGAGTTTTCCGGCTTCTGCCAATGGCACAATTCCTGACGCAGGTGATGTGTTAAAAATGTCGAACATATCGTTATCGTTGCCTGCTGCAATCCTAGTTTGAATGGTGTTTTTCATATCTGCCGATGCCGTAATATCGAATGAAACGTTCGGATATTTTGCTGTGAAAGAGTTGATAGCATAGTCGAACCATTCGCGCCCGTAACCACCCATGAAAAATCCGACCTTCAACGTTACTTTCTCGTTCTTCGGCAAACCGTTGTCGTAAACCTCCGCTGCTGCGCCCGGTTGGGTCTGGGCTCCCGGATTTTGCTTTGTGTTACCGCTGCTGCACGCCGCCAGCAAGGAACCGGACATGGCGATCGTCAAACTTAGAGCCGTCAGCTTTGCAAAATACTTTCTCATACTGAACCCCCTCAATTTAGTAAAAGAAATTGATTTATTAGTATACAGGTGAATTGTTAAACGAGCGTATACATTATGTAAAAGTTGCTGTTCCTTAATGTTTAGAATACGCTTACAATTCAATTAATAAATCAATTTTATTTATTATTAATATATCTGGTTTTCTTGTATTCTTCAATAGAAATGTTTCGACAAAATTGATTTTTCTTTCTTTTCCTCAGAAGGGGAGAGTGGTAAACTGATTTCAATAGCGAAACTGTACCGAGCTAAAGGGAGAAGAGGTCGAAATCCCCATTGAAAAATCCTAGCCATTCGTTGCTAAAATCTATCAATCAGCAAAAAGTACTGCATTTGATCTTCTCAGAACGTCCTATCTCCCGGGTGGAACTCGCCCAGAAAACAGGTTTAAGCCAGCAGACCGTAACCAATATTGTTAACCGGCTGCTGGAGGAACAGGTGATCATCGAAGGCGAGCCACAGCCTCTAGAAAGCGGCAGTGGACGCAAGCGGGTCCCTTTACTCATCAACGGTTCCCGTTTCTGTGCGGTCGGCATACAGCTGTCCGGTTCTACCGCCCGAGGTGCAGTTTACAATCTCCAGAACGAGAAGTTAGCTGAAGCAGAGTTACGCGAAGAAGGTTATCAGTCAGAGGATGATTTGCTGCGGGTGGTCCGTGGGGTTCTCGACAAGCTGATTGCCGAAATCCCCGACCCCTCTCAAATTAAGGGCATCGGCTTCAGTGTTTACGGACTGGTCGATTCTAGCCAAGGAATATTGCTCCGCTCACCCGGCCTCGGTTGGAAGCGGATCCCCATAGCAGAGCTATTGGAGAAGGAGTATGGAATCCCTGTCTACCTGGAGAATGACACGAACCTGTTGGCGCTCAACGAAAATATGGCAGGAAGCCTGCTGTCCTCCAAAAACAATTTAACGTTTAAATTCGACAGAGGAATTGGGGGTGCGATTGTCGTTGAGAAGCAGCTTGTTACCGGATCCGGCTTTGTGGCCGGTGAATTGGCGCATTACAAGGCATTTGCCCCTCCCTTTGAATACAACTGCTATTGCGGAGGAAAGGGATGCCTTACAACGCTGGCTTCCACATGGGGATTACAAAAAAATGCCGGCTTCTCACTCGAACAATTCCAGAACGGATGGAGTTCGAATGAGGCGGGGGCCTTGCAGCTTCGCGACACTCTGACAGCTGCGATTACATTGGCCATCTCTAATACGGTCACACTGCTGAACCCCGATCACGTTCTAATAACCGGGAGGGTGCTGCAAGCACTGGGCGAATCGTTCGTGGAAGAACTCAAGACGCGTGTGCTCGCCAATGTCCCTGAAACGTACCGGAATGTGGAGTTTATTCACATCACAGATTTGGTTGACGAAACTGCCCTGGCTGTCGGCCTTGTGCTGCAAAGCATGTTCAAGATTTCGCTGGACAGCTTGTCTTTGTAACAATCAAACGGGCGTCCCCTGCATGGAGGGGACGCCCGTTTTTTTTATATGCCAACTGTGTAAGAATTCAGCTTTCCCAAATCCTGATGAGTGCCTGCCCCTTTTCGGCAAGCCACTGTCTCGCATCCGGTGCGGCATTGTCTTCGTTACCCTGTTGATCCAAGTGCTTGAGGAAGTCTTCAACTTGCTTGATCGCCTGTTTCCTTTGCCCCTTTTGCTCATGGTCTTCCGCATGGCGCAGAGCCTGCTGCAGCTGGTTGGAAAGAGGATGCTTCAGCTTTCCGGATTCGATGAATCTCTGAACACCATTCTGCAGAGCGGCCAGGTTGATCGATGTCTTAAATGTGACCGGTACACTTGAACCCGACACGATACCCGAAGGGTGCATCGCCGTAATGTGGAACATGTACGTAGTGTCCGGCTGAAGACCGGTTAGCTGGTACACGTTCCCCGTAACTGTGGCCATGGAGCCGGCACTTCCATAAACCTGATACGTGACGGTCGAGCCGTCAGACGCCGTTACCGGACTCCAGCTTAGCTCTGCCGATTCAGCGGTAACATTCGCAGCTTTGACCCCTTCCGGTGCCGGCACCGTCAGTCGGGTCCGGAAAGACCAGATGTCCGAGTATGCGCGTCCGCCAAATGCATCTTCCGCTAGCGCGTACCACATGTAGGTGCGGCTTCCTTTGAGGCCTGCCCAGGTTACTTGAGCTGTGCTTCCGCTTGCCGCCTGAACGCTGCCGATCGCCTCGTCGGAATAAACTTTAACTTCCATCAAGTCTGTTGCGACCCGCTTCACCTGCGGGGTAAGCTCCAGGTTAAGTATAAATTCATCCTTGGCCGCATCGTAATGGTTGTAATCATCCAAATAAGGCGAGTAAGTGTTGACATAGACGGTATCGGATTCCGTATCAAAATGAAGCAGTTTCATATACCCGTTGCCGCCGTTCGGAACTCCCTGGTAATCCGCGAGGATCTGGAACACTTTGCGGTCAGGCTTGCCGTCCTTGTTATCGTCAATTTGGTCGGTCCGCATCGCGCTGCCTGTAAAGTGGCCACTCAGAACCATTACCACGTTGGAGTTCGGGACAATGACTTTTTGATAGATTTTGTTCCCGGTAGCAGAGCGTGCTGCATTATTCTGTAAATACTCATGCAACACCACTATCGCTTTTCGGTCCGGATACTGCTTCAGCACTTGATTCATCCAGTCCATATCTTCGTCGTCAACGCGCCATCCCATGTAAACGAAAATAAAATCATTTCCATGCGTCGAAATCAAATCGTAGTGACCACGATTGTCTTTATAAGAGCCGCCGTAGAATGGCTTCCCTTCAAAGCGGCTAGCCCCGAAATGTTGCGAGAATGCCGAATAATCCGGCTCGGATGTTGCGCCTCCATCGAATACATCATGGTTACCCGCCACTACGCCATACGGAATTCCAGCGTCCTCCAACACTTTCATGAAACGGCTGGAACGTTCCCATTGCCCGGCGATGCCGGCAGAGTTGACAATATCTCCAACATGCGCGACATATTGAATATTCATTGTATCTTTAGCATCACGCAAGAAATTGACCTGTGACTCAAAATACTCCGGCAGGATTTCAGCGTAAATCTGCGTATCCGGCATTAACCCGAATGTAAAATCATACTGGTCGCGGCGAGGGATCTCGTCCTGCACCAGCGCCTGCACGCGGCCTTCACGTACGTAATTGCCTCCATCTATGGCGGTAGACAACGTAAAGTCCTCTTCTGACGCTGCGACCATCGAAGCAAGCGAATCCCACTTGCCAGCAACGTAATTCCAAGCATAAAGGCTTATCTTCCGTCCTTTGAGCGAGTTTCCTTCCCAGTTCAACTCAATGCGGTCGCCAGCTCCCGTTTCGGAACCTACTTCCACCTCGAAACGTTGGTATGGGAATTGTTCCGTTGAATCGGAGGTGACATATTGGTCATCCGATTTCCCCAGTGCTGCTTTCTCTTCAGAAGACAGTTGTCTTTCCTCGGGATGGGACAACGAAACAGGAGGTTCGACGACAGCCGAATGCGAATAGACAGTGACCCCAGGGTCTGCGGCAGTGAGGCGTTTCCCTTGATAAAAGCTGACATTTAACGGATCCCCTGTAGGATCGGTAATCGAAACCTGAAGAACTGCATCCGTTTCAGTGTCTTGTGCACCATCCACGGGCTGTATCAGGACAGGCGAAGCAGGCTGTTCCACCGCTGTAGAGAACCTGACGGTTTTTTCGCTAATTTTTCCCGCACTGTCTACCGCCTTCAGCGCTAACGTATGGATGCCGGGAGCCAAAGCCGAGGAGGAAGTCGCGTAGGGTGCCTCGATCGCTTTGTCATCCAGCATTATCTCCAACGATTTTACGGAGGACGCAGCGTCGGTGGCGTTAGCCTCGACTACAAAGGGCCCTTTATACTCTTTTCCTTCCACGATGTTCGTCGTCAACATAGGCCCTTGGTTATCGACCGTTACATTCGCCGTATCACGGCGGCCATCCGGCAGCGCAGCTTCAATCCGGTGACGACCCTCGCCGGCAACAGTAGTATTCCAGCGATAGGATACGCCGTCCCAATACGATTCCGGTATGGAGAAGTTAAAATAAACGACAGGCAGGAACCTGCCGTTGTCTCCCATATCCAGTATGGTGGCGGGATTCGAATATTTCGGATCCTTCACGACCGTTCCATCCGCCAAAACAAGACGGACATTGCGAATATTGAAATCATCCACCGCGGGCTCCGGTTCGTTTTCATAATACGCGCGAGTTGCGGAACCCGCCCGGATCGCGATCGGGTTCGGCTGCCCGTAGCGGAACAAATCCGGACGCACAGGAACCACGATAGTTTGATAATCTTGGGTATCGAATGGAATGAGATGTAAGGTCTTGCTGCCCGCTGTAATGAGGTTCTGACCTATATTAATGTCGTCAGCTTCGAAAACGAAGTAGGCGGTCTTCTCTAGCGCCTTTTCGGTCGGGCTCACCGGCGTGCCGTCAATGGACAACGACAGCCCATCCACAACACCGGCCGCAGAGCCGATCAGCACCCGCTCACCGGTGAGCACCTCACCCTCTTGCACGTTCAGCGAAGGGTTTTCCTCATTTCCGGCTAGTGAAAGCGAGCGCGTCGGGGTGGCAACATCATTGCTGCCATCTGAAGCAGAGAAATAATATTCCAAAGTCGGGCTGCCGAACCATTCCATCATCTCCAATGAATGGTGGAAGTTCCCGTCTGCGCCGCGAGGGATCAGAACCTTCTTGTAGTCGGCAGTCTTGTTTGACTTATAATACAAAGCTACGCTAGCGAGCAAGCGTTCGTCACTGGCCTGCGCGGCCAACTCAATCGGCTTGATCAAATCGATGCCCGATGGATCGCTGATATCCCGGACCTCAGGCGGCACTGTGTCCGGCACCGTGCGAAGCGGCTCTCCGGTAACCTGTCCGGGTGACAATGTGCCGGGTGAAGCAGGCGCAGTCTTCGCGCTTAGAAGTTTCATATCCAAGCTGCCCGCTTCCGGGGTGCCATATACGATACTCATGTCCGTTTGCGCATCCAACACGCCTTGATTGTAACTGGCGCGAACAATATCGTGTCCGGTATTTGTGGCTACGACGATTGTTCGTTCCCGAAGGTTATTTAGGCCGCCCGGCATACGGACGATATCGCGGTTCTCCACTAAAGACGTGCCGAAGTGAGCGTTGAAGTCAGCGACTGTCTTCGTTTCGCCTTCCGTTGTGACTGCCCAGAACACGACGACCTGCCCAGGCTGGATAATTAGAGGTTGATCCGTATAAGGCCGCCAGAACAAATCATTCCCTGGTTCTCCGGGATATCGGTACAGAATGGAATAGTCTTTGAAATCAATAGGTTGATCGCTATTATTGTAAACTTCCACATATTCGAACGGATCTTCTCCGCTTACATCTCCCCCAGAGTCAGGGACAAGCTCGGTAATCAGCATGCGAGGGACAGGATCCGTCGCAGGAGCTGCTGCTGCTGCGAACGGAGCCGTGGGCAGTAGAGGACCGACAACTAAGCTGGTGGCCAATAGACAGGTCACATAGCGGGTTAACAACTTTTTATTCACTAATCTACTCATCTCCTTTATTGGATGACTGCAAGCAAATCTATTTTGATCGTGCCTAGTCCCTCCTTTCTACTAATTATTTTATCTAATTGATTTATTAATTGGCAATATATTTTTGAGATTATCCCCATGGTCATTTTTTATTGGATATGTAATATTTTCGAAAATTCCTTGATGATAAAGAAGGTTTTTGTCCGTTTCCGAACGCTCTTTCACTTGCTGAATAGAAATTAAATAAGAAGTTTCACCTTAGGGAAAATTAAGCAATTAATGTGAATAAGGCCTTTTGTAAGTGAAGGAAAATACTGTATAATTTCTTATATGAAACCATCCCTCTCGTCCCAATCATGGGCATCCCTGTCCCGGCGGTTACCGGGCAACTTCAAGCTTTTTCCCGCCTTGATCTTGGCCGGCTTCTTAGTCGGCTTGATTCTGGCTGTGTTTTTATTCCCTTGGCACAAGGATCAAGGGGACCCCAAACAATATGAATACCGGAAGCTGCGGGCTTCTAACGGTACGGTCCTGTACACCCTCGAGACGAGTCCGGATAATGTCCAGCTCCAGCGGATCGATAAGAATGTGACGGACACCCCTTTTTACGGGATCAACGGCGGCTTTTTCTGGGAAGGCTACCTGCTCAGCATAGCGGTCGTGAACGACAAGCCTTTGAGGGATCAGCCGGGCGATTACGGATCCGGCTGGTACAACACGGGGGTCGATGCGAACTTGAAGCGTGGGACGCTCGTATGGGACGAGATAGAGAGACATTTCTCTATCCAAGTCGTCACGGAAGCAGGGGAACTCTCGGTAACCGACAAGCAGCACTATTGGGCTCAAGGCGGTGTCAGCATGGGACTTAACCGAGACCTGTCATGGGAGCAAAATATGATCTCCGAGCAAATGCCTGCTTATGAGGAAGCGCGCATGCGGTCTGGACTTGTATACGACAATCTTCAAAATATATACATGATCGTTTCACCGACGCTATGCACAGTGGAGCAGTTTCGTACCGCCATTATTGAAAAGCTGGGTACTCAGGGCATCGTAGACGGCATATTCCTAGATGGCGACGGCTCCTCCCAGTTGAAAAGCAGGCAGGCTCTCCTAGCCGGTGACAATCGGCAAGTGTTTCAAATGTTGGCTCTGAAGAAATAACGGCTGTCGGTTCCCTTTCATCCCGTTCCCGCAGAGCGCCTTTTCGCTTTTCTTCAAAGCTTAAGGATTAGTAGATTGTGCCTTTACGGTCAAGTGGGTTATTATTCTAGTATCCGTAAAAAGTTGTCTACTATAATTGGGAGAGAGTGACTGAACATGGAGCTTCGTCTGCGCGGCCATCATCTGTTATGTCTATTAGGGTATCAGGGAATGGGGTACTCTGCGGATTTTACAGCTAATATGACCAGGGTATACCAGAACTTGCAGGAGCAGCCCGAAACCTTGGTAACCTTGATAGAAGGCCCTGACGATCTGTGCGCATGCTATCCTCCTGAAACAGAAGACTATCATTGCCTCAATCAATCGGTCATACAGCGAGATGAACAAGTTATTCGCCGACTTGGTCTGCAGATCGGGACCCAAGTTCAGTGGTCGACTGTGATGGACAGGGTTAGGGCTCATCTTGTGCCGGAAGATATCCAGGTTCTGTGCAACACATGCAGTTGGCGATCATTGGGTGTGTGCGAAGCGGGCATTCGAAGAATACAACAGGGAGAGGGGCTGTCCCCTCTCCCTACATAGCGCTCCAGGTTAGTCGTTTCTCATGTAGGTCAAGCTATGCTCTTCCATTAACCATCGGTCAATATGCAACTTTGTAGTATTTATCGTCTGTTCCTCGAATAGCCGTTCAAGTGTTCGGGTCAATGGAGACAGATGATAGAACACCGTCATTCCCTTTCTATAGTCAATTGTACTCCAAATATGTCCCCCATCTTCCGTAAGTCCCAAATAATCAGACCGCTCTTCGAAACGCCAATAGGTCCCGCTATCCAGGTCAGCAAAGAAAGGATGGCCGTAAGGCGCTGAATAATGCGACCAGGTTTCAGCGTAATCCAGCTTATTCAGATTTTCCACATTCGCAAGCGTGAGCGGCGTTACAGCCCCTGAAACCAAGTTCAATGCTTGATAGGTTACGTTTGTTTTTGGATCCTCCGGCTGAAGCTTCTTGTCGATTTCGTAATATTGCACGATAGCGGTCTGCCGCTCTGGTACCCATCCGATCAGCTCAAGGTGGACTTTGCTGCCGTTGGTCTCCAATCGATGTACAACTCCGCCAGACGGATCCAGGAACATCAACCCTTGCGGGGCAATTATATCACTTTCCCCACCTGGCAACCGATGTTCGACCCCATCTTCATAGGCATAATGCATTGCCGAGTATCGATTATCAGGGCTCCAGCTTACACCTAATCCGATGCTGCCTTTCAGCTCCGGCTCTGCCAGAAGGTTACCCGCGAGATCATACAGCTTCCCGTCATGCCACAATCGATCTCCGTCCGGAGAGCGATGTATGGCGTAATAAGGCCAGAAGCTAGGGAACCTTTGTTCAGGTACAGTAACCGTAAGTTGATTCAAATCGTAGACTCGTAATTTCCCTTCCCTAAAAGAGGGGAGAGCCAGCTTATTTCTTCCGCTGTTCAACCAACCCGGTGTAAAGAAATCAGGCGAAGCATGCTCAGGCTGCTTTTCGAACAGTACCGTCGTCTCGCCGGTGTAAATGTTTATTTTTTCAATATTATAAGTAGTGCTTGTATCAGCCGTTCCATGTACCGCCACATATACGATGTGCTCATCATCCAGAAAGCCGATTGATCCGGTCACAGTATCTGTTGTATAGGAATCATATGTGCAGCCGTGCATAAGTTTTAAGGTTCTTACGGTTTTGGAATCAGGATCTACAATAAGTATATCTTTTCGATACCAGGTTGCGTTCTCAACTTGTTCGGTTATTCTCAGAACATGAACCATAACATCTTTACGCGGGGCGGAAATCGACTGCATTACAATCCATCTTCTGGCATCCTCGAGCTCAATGCGAAACCCTCTAGATGTATCCGTCAAACTAGCATTCAATGCTTTATCGGTTAAAGGTATCGGTTTTGGTGTCTGGAGGGAGGCTGGGGTTGGGGTATGGTCATCTTGCTTAGGCTTTATACTTGGACTGGAACTTGTAATCACAGCAGGCTTCTCTTCGACTATTGCAGGCGTTGATAGGGGAGCAGCGATTGGCACATTTGGAGAATCCTGCTCGCATCCCATTACGATTCCTCCAATTGCAATAGACAACAACAGCGGTACCAAGCGACTTCGTGCCATCTCAAGATCACAACCTTCCCATTCTATATAGAAGAAGACGTGATCTCACAGCAAAAAGTTTCCATAATATCCCTCAGCTTTGTATCTTTTGTCTATTCTACACCCCAAGTTGAACAGCAAGGCACAAAAGTGTATGTTAGAGTCACAAAACAAATTCAACTTGACTCGGAGGCACAAATGCTAACATTCGAAGAAAAGCTAGCTATATTGGATTCCTTTCCAGAATTACAACGCAAAGAAGTATCCCTTAAACGTGTTAATTATCACTTTGAAGACAGTGCCTATGATAAAAAAATCGTAGCCTATCACATGCATCCGAACGGCAACGGCTATATATATGCCGGCCACCTTGCAGGTTATACGACGGACGACAAAGGCTTCGTTAACATTCGGGATTATTCGGCTGAAGAGCTTCTCAATCTAATTGAGCAATCGATCCGCTCCCTCGCGGGAACTGGCATAGAGAAAACGGCTCCTGTCATGAGTGAAAGCAAGCAGCAGGAACGTTGGATCGGACCGGATGATCATATTCTCGTTGTTACATTTGCGGATGAGTTGTGGTACGTGTATTCGGGTGTCATTCTGGAGTCCGCCTTTGAAACGTATGAAGAACTTGAAGTGTATATGGAAGAGGAAGCTTTTACACGCTTGTAGGCTGCGGATGTTGATCCATCCCCGTTAATTGGCGATTCTTCGAGGGAGAAGAACCTTGCGAACAACGAGTGACAGCCCTCCTATCAAGTATAAATACCTCGCATCAATCAGCCTTTTCATCATAGCGGCGAAATGCCCTTTGATCTTCCTTTGCTTCAATAGACCTACCGCTTTTCCTTTGCCTAATGATGCCACCACTCCTTTGTTGTCAAAGACGAAGGGGTGCATAGGCTGACGACGAATTTTACGAGTTAAATTATGCGCAACGTTAAAAGCCTGTTGGACAGCAATTTGCGCATTGGCAGGGTAGGGTCTTCCCTCTGGATCTGTTACCAATGAACAATCTCCGATAATAAACACCTCTGGATACGGATAGGGTTGCATATACTTATCCACTTTTACACGACCTCTAAATGCTTCAAAGCCTGCCGCCTCCAAAAGACGATTACCGCGTACCCCGCCTGTCCATATGACCGTTTTGGATCCGATGAATTCTCCATCTCCTAACAGAACCCCATCAGGTGAACATTCTTTTATCGGTGTGCCCAACTTATATATAACCCCTTTGCTGCGCAGTACCTCCATCCCATTTTCAACTAAATCGGCAGGTAAGCCTGGGGGTAATGCAGAGGGGGATGCTTCAATATTGTATATTCTCACATCAGCCGGGTTAACATCATATTCTTTGCATAGAAAAGGGACCCGATCAGCAAGCTCGCCAACAAATTCTGTCCCTGTGAACCCTGCTCCCCCAACAACGATAGTCAAATATTCCATGCGGGACGGCTGCGTCTTATACTTGGCAAACATATACTCAATATGCTGACGGATGAGCCTGACACTGTTAATGCTCCTTATCGGGAATGCATGTTCCTCCAGCCCAGGAATGCCGAAGGTTTCTGGATCACTGCCTAGACCAATCACGAGATAATCGTAAGTCAGAGTCTGATCCTCCAGAATTACTTTCTTCTCTTCAGGTTTGATTGCAAGAACGGTGGATTTGATGAAATGCACTTTTTTCTTATGGATTAGCTCCGCAATGGGCACACGAGCATTCTCAGGATGATCCGTGCCTGCGGCTGGCATGTGCAGATGCGTAGTGAGAAAATGATAATCATGCTTATTAACCAATGTAACTCTGGCTTTCTTATTGTTCAGCTTCTTCTGAAGCCTTATTGCGGTGACTAGTCCCCCATAACCTGCCCCAAGGATGACGATTTCAGGTACTTTGTTCATAGAGATTCCCCCCATAAGTTCTGTTCTTGATTTATGAAATACATTGTGAAAAAATGCACGTACTACTTTAAAAAAATAAGGTATAGTTTAAAAGATTCTCGTTCGTTTTATTCGTTCGTTTGTTCGTTTGTGAATTAAATCACAATATCGCATTACTTACATAGTAATACAATTTCCCCCTATTGTATATAGGCTTTTGCATGCTTTTGCATTCATTGACGACACCATGTTCCCATCACAAATACTTAATCTCCTTGTCCTTGGGAACTGCAGTCCTCTATTTCGTACAAACAGATTAGTCTTGTGATAATAGGGGAGCTATTGTCCCTTAGTCTGAGAAATGACCTAATATCTTAAACATTCCAGATTATTAGGGAAGTCAGTTCCCCTATTCCTGCCAGCAATACTACTATAATTTAAATAGGAGATGTGAGGTCACTTATTATCAGAATAGAATAACTGCTTATACGATCTACACATATATTCCTAACCCAAATAAGCCCCTCTAAGAGGGACCTATCTATCTGCTATTCTATCAATCTACACTCTGCACAACCTAACGCTATAATTTCTTTTCCCATGCTTGCAAATATGGATAGGGATCTGTAGCTACCCAGGAACCGGTATCTGTTTTATACATCCCAAAATGTAAATGTGACTCGAATTTCCCTTCCGTCCCTTCAGGTCCATAACCGGTATTGCCTACGTATCCGAGCAGCTGCCCTTTGGTAATCGAATCGCCCAATTTCAAGCCTTCGGCATATTTGGAGAGATGGGCGTAATAGAGAACCGTGGAGTCATCTGCTTGAATCGTAACCCGCCAGCCTCCATAAGTATTCCAACCGAGTCGAATAACTTTCCCGACCGTGGCGCTGTATACGGGAGTTCCTTTTGCCGCATTGATATCAACGCCCTCATGGCTTCGTACCGCTGGGGTATCAGGCGACCAAGTCCTTGCTATCGCGAAGCTGTTGGTGTAAGGCTGGTAGGTCCCTTTTCCAAGCGGGAATCTTCCATCCGATAGGTTTGTACTAGCGGTGGTCAGCTTAGGGGGAGTGTTATTCAGAATTGGAATATGTACATTCAGTCCTCCCCAGATATTGTTCGGGTTCCAAATCTGCGGATTGGCGTTAATTAACGCTGAAAGCGGTATGCCAAACTTGTTGCTGATGATCCACATGGTATCATTCGATTGTGTTATGTAATCAAATGATTTGACCGGTATGTGCAGCTTCTGATTCGGATAGATGAAATCCGAACTAAGACCGTTCCAAGACTTAAGCTCCGTTACTGTTGTTCCGTTTGCCGTTGCGATCTTCCATAATGAGTCCCCCGGCTTCACCATGTAGCTGGCTGCCATTGATGGGCTGGCAAATAAGGTCATGCCTAGTACAGTTCCTGCTAGAGACATCTTGATCGTTTTCTTCATGCTGTCATCTCCCTTTTTCATGAGGTATCTGTATCATACCCTGCATGACGGACGAAATGAAAGCGCTAATAATTTCCACTGGACATCCCATCTATAGCGAGATTACAGGCTCGACGACGGTAAGCGTATTATTGATTGTGTTCAGATTGACCGTAGCTCCGATGGGTAAAGCTGCTTTGTATTCACCATGTCCGGTAGCTAAATTCGTCATTAACGGTTTGCCTAGCGGAACGAGGAAGGTTCGAATCAAGTTCTCGTAATCTACATTATAAGCAGCCGGACAGCTAGTGCATTGTCCCATTATAATACCTGCGCAAGCATCGAGCTTCCCTGCCAGTTTAAGATGAAGCAAATAGCGATATACGGTGTTGATCGGTTCATGGGTTTCTTCAAGGAACAATATTTTGCCCCGCATGTCGATATCATACCTGGTTCCCAAAATACCGACCAAAGAAGTGAGATTTCCACCGACTAGTATTCCTGTTACATTGCCTCGCACAAGACTGATAAGAGGCCTCCCAGGCGGGTTTTCAATGATTCTGCGGGCAGTGTAGACTGAGGTCATGGCAAAAAACTGATTGAAGTTGTAATCCGGTGTGCTCGCTCTGAAATCGATCAGCAGCAAGCTGTGTAATGTGATCAGATCGGTGTAATTATACAAGACGTTCAAGAGCACCGTGATATCACTGTATCCGCTGATCCATTTCGGATTGCGTGCAATTTCGGAATAATTCAGGTAAGGTAATATCCCAGCAACTCCAACCCCTCCCCTCGAGGGCAGGATCAGCCTAACCTCCTTGTTGAGGAACATACTCATTAGATCTGCTGCACGCTCTTGGTCAGTAGCTGCCAAAAAGCCGTTCCAATTGTAAACGTACTTCCCTATCACAACCTTAAATCCCATAGCCTCGAGTGTCTGTATTCTTGCATTGATGATAGAAGGATCCAATGGACTACCTAACGTCACAATTCCTATTGTATCGCCCGATCGCAGGATCGGCGGTCTAATCGGCATCGTTCTCCCTCCCCATGCATGGACTGTTACATGAAATGCAAAAGACCCCTAATCATCAGGATTTATGCGGGAAGCAGCCAATTTATGCCTGGGAAGCAGAAAAACAAATAAAAATAGCCCCTCTAAGGGCTATTCAGGAGGTGGGCTATTCGCTTCAGATAACGGCTGTTGTCCGGATAAGGATCCGCTTCGCCCAACAAGCGTAAATGTGTATTTGCCTTCCCCCTCTTGCCATCAAAAATAAACTACGCGTCCCTCATCGGCTGACAATCTCGCTTTCAGACAAGCCTCCGTTACCATAAAGGATTGTTCAGCGCTAACCATACACTTCCCGGCACCCCGAACCTGCTGCAGGAAATCGACGAAGCTTTCCTGTTCCGCTAGTAAAGGTACTTCTTGAATGCCATCTGCTTGTTCACTTATCAAATAAACTTTATTATCATGCACTTCCAGAATTCCTTTCGTACCTGCGACTCTGATTCTGTCATCAGCATGATTAGGCGCCTGCTTCGGCCTCAGGTAATCAATGTTAACCGAACCGAAAACTTCATTGGTGAATGTAAAATGGCAAAGACCGGTAGCTTCTAACTCTCCATGGCCGTTATTAGATCTTGTCGAATGAGAAGCAAAGACCGAAAGAAACTGTTCACCGCTCAACGCGTACATCCAATCTATCGCATGGCTCCCCACCCAAGGTATCGTACCACCATAGGTTTCGCGTTTCCGATACAACTCACTGCGCTCCCCTAATCGGTATGATTTTTGCGCATTCATTAACCTTATTTCGCCGATACTTCCTTCTTGCAGAAGCTTCTTAGCCGTTAAGAACCAAGGGGTATAACGAATGCCGAACATGGCCGCCAAGTGTGAATCGGATTTCATATATGCAGCCTTTACTATTTCGAGATCCTCCAAAGTGGTGGCTATCGGTTTTTCAACAAACACATGCATGCCTCTGTTAAGCGCCTCAACTGTGACAGAAGCATGATCGTTGAAATGACAGGCAACTGCCACAATGTCGGGCATCAGTTGATCGAGCATATCTATAAAGCTTTCAAATTTTCGAGGCGAATATCCATAATCAATGGCATTACGGTATAGTCCTTCAACGTTTTCGTCATTAGATCCTGGAGCGATACCGACCAGTTCCGCATCTTTTTGTCCGCGCAAACCTTTCAACACATATCCTGTGTGACCTACAGAACCTACTATGCAAATTTTCAAGAGAAAACCTCCAGCATCTCAATAGTTAAATCACGATCTCCGTCAAATCCGTATAAATCTTGGCAAACATCACTTCGTCCGCTGCTTTTAACTGGCGGATCAAGCGTAAGTTGCGGCTTACGATGCAGGTAGAGCCATCTGCTTCATGAACCGCTTGAATAAAGCCCATGAATTTCTCCATCTCTTCGTCCGACAGCTTTTCCAGTTCAAAATTGAACACTACCTTGAGCGGTTTCACATAGACGAAGCCTTGGAGCGCCATTTGAATGGATTGCAAAGCGGATTCATCCATCTTGGGAAAAACGGAAACAATAAAGATTCCATTCTTATTATCTATAGTAAATGGAACATCTTGAGGTGCTCCGCCAGGAACCTCCAAAGCCCTACCCGTATAACCTTCCGAGCCCCGCTGATCCGAACTCGGTAAATCCAGCACGTCATTAATCGTCGACAGAACCTTCTCCAGGGTGACCGGCTTGAGAATATAATGCATGGCTCCATTTTGGATCGCTTCAAACACCATATTCTTCTGATCCAGGGAGCTGATCATGATGATTTTGGCATGGGGATAGGTCGCGATTATTTTCTTTAGCGCCTCGATCCCGTTCATAACTGGCATTGTGATATCCATGGTGACGAGGTCCGGCAGGTGCTTCGCATATTCGCGATAGGCCTCAATACCGTTCACTGCTTCTGCAACAACGGTATGCCCCGCTTCAGCAAGCAGTACCTTCAGGTTCCGGCGCATTAGAATCGAATCGTCTACAACTAATATATTGGCCATTCTCTCATCCTCTTTTCATGATTACAAAACTGATCTGCATGGAGCCGTGACTGCCTTCGAGCGTACATGTCCATATTTGGGAGTCCGCGTATTTCACGGATGCTCCTCCGGTGTAGATCGTTATCGGCGACTCCATAATGATATATTCGGAGAAGGCCCCAAATATCTTAAGAGAGTTGCCTAATAATATATTCGCTGTCTCGGCAAGCGTATCCTCCACCAACTGCTCTTCTTCCTCCGGACTAAGCGCAAGCGCATCGAGCACTATTCCTCGAACCATCTCCCGGGACAGCCGCTCATCGACGCTCATGACGAAGAAGCCTTCTACTGCCCCTTTAATGCCTACAAAGGCGGTCACGTTCTTAAGCGTTAATTTGTCTGCTGCATTAGATTGGAAACACTCATCCGCTCGAAGCGACAATCCGGCGAATTGCTCCAAATACTGCTTAGCATGGCCGATCATCGGGTTCAAGGTGTCTGGATAATGGATTAGCTGCTCAGCGTTCAGCTCCTCATAGGGCAAATGGAACCGGAATGTAGTTCCCCTGCCAACCTCAGTCAACACCTCAATCGTGCCTGTGAGCTTCTCAACCTCTGCTTTGACGGATGATAGACCGATCCCCCGGCCGGAAATATCACTAACATGCTCTTTTGTCGAGAATTCATCGTGAAAAATAAGTTCGATTGCCGCTTGATCGGTAAGCTGATCAGCTGCCTCCTGGGTGCATATTCCTTTGTCCACCGCGCGTTGGCGAATCCTGCCGGCATCAATGCCTGAACCGTCGTCACTCAGCTCCATGACGATTCCTTTATCCTTAAGCTCAATACGGCAACCAATCGTAGCGACTTCATCCTTGCCGGCTTCAAGCCGCTCGTCAATAGGTTCTATAGCATGATCGATCATGTTGCGGAACACATGAATCAAACTGCGGCTGAAATCATAGTAAATTTCTGTCTCGGCAGGAAAGTCTCCACCGCTGATAGTGATAGGATGAATGAACTTCTCCATTCTTTCTGAGAGTCCATTCACATATTCCGGATAAGCTTTCATCAGCTCATGGAATGACTTGTATCTGAGCTTTCGGAGATCCGGCAGGAGCAGCTTGCATTCATTGGGTGACAGAATCGTAAGCATCTTACGCTCAATCTCCATAATCTTGTTCTTGTCGATCATAAGCAGATCCTCTTGATTGAAGAACGATTCTCCTAGTACCGACTGAAGTACAGCCAAATCCTCCCTCAACCATTCCCCGATACGAAGCTCTCTGAGACACAGTCCCATCTCTTCTTCAGTCAGCTCATCCGCTCTGCGTATCAACAGACTAAGCTCGGACTCCGCTTCATGCAGGCGGTTCACGACATGAATAAGCCCAAATTGCGAGAAATTGCCCTTATATGTATGGATGTCCCGATACAACATAAGCAGCTTCGACTTCATGGAATCTTCTCCGCGAAGCAGCTCGGGAAGCTCGAACTCGTAGAACAAACGGAAGTTTCGTACGCAATCGTTGAAGTCGCCATAATTGACAATCACCTTCACGACCATCTTGAGGATATTCCGTTCGTGCTCCATTTGACTTTGCAGCTCACGCTTCTCGGTAATATCGGTAAGGATAACCATAATCGATTCTGCGGCTTCGCCTTCCGTACCTTGTATCATTTTATAGTCCAAGCGAATACTGCGTTGGTTAATAACAATTTCATCGGTTAATAGAGGAAAATAAATGGCCCTTTTGTGCGGATCCGTCTCGGAGAACAGCTTGTTCAACAAATTGTCCAAAAATCGGCGCTGCTCTTCATCTTCATTCAGCAATAGCTCAGGAAATCCCACACCCGCTATTTCCCGGTCGAAGATGGAGGAGCATTCCAGACTATACTCCGGATCAACAAGGAGACTGCTTCCGAAGGTCAGAAAGCCTTGTCCAGCATTATCCAGCAGGTTTCGGATCGACTTGCCGGTGCGAATCAGTTGGACCTGAGCTTCCTGCAGCAGCTGCTTGGAGGTCGTTAATTCTTCATTTTGCGCTTCCAACTCTTCATTCTGATCTTCCAGGACATCTTTTTGCTGCTGCAGAATTTCGCTGTAATCTTTCATTTTATCCATAATCTTATTAGTAGCTGCTGCTAAATCCTGTATTTCCCTTAGCGGCTTGTGCAATTCAATCTTGCTATCCATCGCCGTAGATTCACGGGAAATCTCTCCCATTCTTGTGATGAGCTGATCAAGCGGATTCAATACCGGTATGGAAATCAGCTTTCCTATGAATCTTGATATTAGTAAAGAGACAAGCACAAGAACAATAAAACCTACAGCAAACATCACAAATAGCGCCACTGTAAATTGGGGAGCGACCATGGCCCTGACTTGTCCGATTTCGGTACCGCTTGAATTGATCAAGGGAACCGATGTCTCGATGGTATAAAAGCTGATCAGATGGCGTATGAGACCGGAAGACTCCATGCTCATCAACTGACTTTCGTTGGAGTACTGCTTCTTGCCGTTCAGCTCAATATGCATCTCGATAAAAGTGAAGTCTTCTGCAAATAAAATGATTTTATTGATCTCAGACTCGGACTCCGGCTGTTCTTCTGCAAATGCTTTTTTATCGGCAACAGGTATGTAAGTTTCAAGCTTCGTTAAATGATCCATGCTGCGAACCCACTCTTCCCCATAGGGCTGCGCAGAATCAAACTGCTCCAGACTAGCCAACTCGTACTGCTTCAAAAAGGCCTCTGAATTCATCTCTCGAGCGACCGAAGCGCTTGTGAAGTTGGATACAAAGCTGGAAACCGGCTTCAATAGAAAGGAAACCCCTATGAGGACAGCTGTGCTGAATAACAAAATACTAATGACGGAAGCCAAATAGATCGTACGGCTGATCCGTTTCTTCAATGTTCTTCGATTGGATTGCGGCTTCATGTTGGTCGCCTCTCTTCGGAAATAAACTTGTGCAGTCTAGGACTAATGTCGTATATCTCATCTGATTGTAGTACTTTCGATAGATTCCGACAATCCTTAATCATTTCAGGTTATAAAAGAACATGTTGGTGTAAAAAAGAACATATTCAAACCGTATATTCATCAGTACGATCAAGATAAAAGGCTTGCGATCTGGAAAGGTTTCCTAAACCTATTGAGGAGATTCTGAACATGAGTGAAAGCAGGAAAAACTTATACCCCGTTTACTTGGTCCATGATATAGAAAGCGCTTTCAAAATTAAGTATACAAACTCCTTCTACATCGCCGATATGTTGTTCCGTAAGCCTAGCTTGAACCTGGAGCCTGCCAACCAAGAGATGGAATTCCATGCCTATACGGAAGGTGACGAATTCATCTTCCGCATGCGATACGCCAAGCTGGGGGAAGGCCAGAATTCGGAAATGACACTTCTTTTCGACCCGGATTGTTCCCGAAGAAAACGTAAGAATGCCTTTCAGTTTCGCATCCAGGACAATGGCCGGTTGGAATATGACGAGTATCGGTATGAAATTGAAACGCTGCCCTTACCTTTTGGCGTCAACTACTCTTACAATAGCGACGACTCCGCACATACGATCCACATCACGATTCCTTTCAGTCTGCTGCGCATCAAGTCGAACCATTATGAGAACCTCTCTTCACGCGTTTTAGGCTTTAACGTCTTTCGCACGATCAGAAGCCAGGGTGACAAACAGATCCTTACTTGGGCAGGTATCAAAGGAGATAAAACAGACGTAGGACAAGGAACGGGCATCCTCCTGCTCACAAGAGGGCTTACGGTTAGCGAATCGGAAGAAATGGCTGAACGCCTCGGCGCTGAAGCCGACTTCTATTATACCGCATGGGTGAAAAGGAAGGTCCCCGCAGAAATCTACGAGTTCCTGAGCGATAAAAAAACAGGTTTGACGGTCAGAATGAACGCAGAGGATGTACGGCTTGCTCGGGAGAATGCCGAACAAACCCGGTGGGGGAACAGAACAAAGCAAGAAATACTGGCCATAGCTGACTACTGGGCAGCCAAGAGCGATGATGAGCTCCACGATCTCGTTCCGTTCGGCAATCCACGAGCGATGTCTGTAGGCCAATCGTTCGGCGATCCTCTAACGGGAGGAAGGCGAACCGCGTTTCAGGTATGTCTGGAAAAGCCCTATCAATACTACAACCCCTCTACCGGCACATGGTGGCATAACGGTATGGTTATTCAGAATCCTACTACAGGTGAAGATGTTCGGATTGACGATGACGGGCGAGGGTTCCTCGCGCCTGTTGGTTTCCCAAATCCCGGTGTAAGGTACATGTTTACTGCCTCCTACCGCTCTTTTCTATTAGCCATGTTGATGTCCCACCCCTACTGCGATGTGATGGAAGACAAAACTGTACTCCCGGAAACGAGCGGGGATGCCTATGCAGGGGCTATTCCCAGCTTAGCCTACGCTTACCAGTTGACTGGCGATCTTCGATACGCTTATAAGACATTACTATTAGCTGGCCGAATTGCTGAATTGGCCCCTTACATGAACGGGAATTATGGGAATGCATACTGCGATACGGTGTTGCTGTCGGAACCCTCCACTACGGAGTCCCATTGGTTGAGCAATTATTTTGACGCCTTGGATCTCGTTTACGATGCAATTGGTGAAGTGAACGATGACCTTGCTTTGTTTTATGCGGGTAAGCCGGATGCGGAAAACCATACGCGTACCCAACCATTCTCGGTAAAAGAGGCGATCTACGAACTCATCCCTCAAGTGCTGTTCAGCTGTGAAGTTGAACGCACGCGGGATGCAGACTGGTCCATGAGATGGCTTCACCTCGAGCTTATTATTGCGAGCTTCATGGGCAGCGGGAAGCTGATGAAACATGTGTTATACGAAGGCCGTCACAGCCTGATCTCCAAAATGAGAAATTCATTCTTCAGGGATGGAAGATACATATACGACTCCATGTTCTATATCGATCACATTTGCGAGCAAATGTGCTTTATGGCGAACAATAACTATCGTTTCAGCGATGACACCTATTTTCCTGACGGAATCGATATGTTCGAGAATGCAGAATTCGGCCTAAATCAGGTCATCCGATTGTACGTGCAATTGAGGTGCGGGAATCTGCTCCCTATGTTCGGGGACAACGGCTTCGTGGATAACGAATCCCCGATCTCCGAACAACGAAGAAAAGGGAAAATCACTTATAGCCCGTCCTTCGAAATTATTTACCGCCGAATGCCCTCTCTCCGACCAGTTGTGGGTCAAGTATTGGCCCAATACGGGGAGGAGGAGCTTGAACAGTATCGTGCCGAGACGGTTCAGTGGAAGAACAAGCGCACACTGCTGGCTAAGCAGAAGCATGCCCTTCTCCTACTTGCATGCGCCACAGATCGGAAGGAATACTTAAAATTCGTTTCGGACGGGATGGCGATCCAGCCCTCCTACCTGCTTCAGGATTCTGAGACCAGCGTATTCCGCTCGGGTACGAACTCTCACAATTGCAAGCATGTCATTCTGTACGGTCAACCCTCCGCAGGACATATGCACGGCGACAAGCTCGGTTTATGGATCGGTGCTTACGGCTATCACCTGCTTGCAGGTGCCGGAGGTTATCCGTCTTCTTGGGTTAGTCCCAAATGGCAGGCATGGGAGGTCCAGGCAGCTGCGTGTACAGTAGTCGTCGTAGATGGGAAGGATCAACAAATCTCGTACTCCCGTCTGAAATGCCATTACGAAGGTTCGTTGCTGCAAGTGTCTGGTATGGAGAATTTAACTGCTAATCCCGGCACGCATAGTGAACGATGGTGCTGGGTTGTGCAAGCGCCGAATCGCGCTGATGCGTATGTGCTTGATATGAACCTTCTGGCCAAAGGAGGAACATTCGATTACAACACGCTCGGGTTAGATATCTCCTTCGACCAGATCGCGTTCGGAGGAATTGCAGAAGAAGACTGGGTCCCTATGCAGGGAACGTTGGCGGGACCGGATATCCCCTTATATAGCAAGCCCGGTTATGGATGGATGAAGGCGGTCAGAAAAGCGAGCGTGAATCGGTCGGTTACATGGACCTTCGATTACGGTGAAGCTGCTTTGAAGATTCACACCGTGCCTAGAGGGGAGTCAAGAGAAATCATATGCAGCCTCGGCGAAAGGGGAGGCAAGGAGATGGGCAAATCTCGTTGGGAGCCTTTTGTTATGTGGCGCGACGGGCTAGCAGAAGAATCTGGCAAGGACAGCCATACCGCTGCCTTTGTAACGGTTCTCGAGCCCTATGAGCACAAGCCATTTCTTAATGCAGTGCTTCCGCTTCAATACATAGACGGGAACGGGCGATCCGACTTTCACCCGTTTGGGGCTGAGATTCAATATAGCGATGGCTATAAGGATATATTGATCGGCACTTATTCTGAAGGTGAATTTGCCTCATTCCGTGATACTTCAGGACGTGAGTATAGGACGGATGCGCAATCGCTGCTTCTTCGTTACCACGGAGAACAGCTTACAGCAGTGGAGGCCGTCCGCTGTTCGTTTGTCTCAGCAGGCAGCTATGTTTTGAAGAAGCCTCATCCGGTTTACCGTGGAACTATTTCGGCCATCGATCTTGATACAAGCGGGATTCATGTGGAGCTGGATCAGGTGTATGAGGATTTTCCCCTTGCCTTGGAAGGACTAGTCGCATTGATTGATTCACCGGATTACGTCAAGCCTTCCTCTTATTACATGCTGAATCCTCAAATTGACGGAAAGACCTTTTCATTCCGATCGGACATGACGCTGCTCAAATTGGAGACGGATTGGAAAGCGCCCCACAAAAGAAGAGGACTTGGCAATAAGCAGGCCGTTGAACGGGACGGCGCCCATATTTATGTCGATGTCAAAACCGGGGATTCCTTCCAATTGTTCAATACGATTAAGGAACAAATTACGGGAGTCTAACGATTCCCTTAATATAAATAACTTGATAGGACAGGGGAAATCAAATGACAAAGAAACCATTAATAGTCACGATTGCGCTCGCCTTAAGCTTGACCAGTATTTTGGCTGCCTGCAGTAAAGACTCTGAAAGCCCCGCTGTGACTCCTGCGGCGACGATCCCCAAAGAGGAGGTGGCGACACCCGTAAGCTTCAAGATTCTAGCTAACGACGGGGGCAATGCATACATCAAATCCATCACCAAGATGGAGGATAACCCGTACCTGAAGGAAATGTCCAAGTTATTCAGCGAGTACAGCAAGAAACCGACGACGATCACTTTCGATTATTTGCCGCAAACCGATTACTCCCAGCAGCTGCTCGTACGATTCGCTTCTCGAGATGTACCTGAGGTCATTTCCACGACATCGATCACGGATAAAGGACATCCGACCGCTGTCGAGAACGGCATCTTTCTGGAGCTGAACGGGTTAATTGATAAATACGGGCCGAACCTGAAGAAGAAAATCCCGCAGTATATCTGGGATTCTCAGAGAATCAGCAAAGACGGCAAAATATACGGGATCCCTTCCTTATTGAACCCAATCAGCCCTGCTGCTCTGTATGTACGCCAAGATTATCTGGATAAATTAGGGATGAAGGCACCAGAGACACCGGATGAATTCCTCGCCTTTTTTGAAGCCGTGAAAAAAACTGACCTGAACGGGAACGGCAAAAACGATGAGGTTGGTTATGCGATGCGCGGAGGCTTTGGTTTCAGTAACGCATTCTTCGCCCCCTTCGGCGTCTGGCCCACGCAATGGCAGCTAGTCGATGGCAAATTCATTCCTGATATGATTAATCCGAAAATGAAGGATGCTATAACCTTTTATAAGAAGTTGTACGATATGGGATATATAGATAAAGAATTCGTAACCCACAAGGACGTCGATTGGACCGCCTCGATCCGCGAAGGAAGAGCCGCCGTATGGAGCCACGATCTTCGGAATATAGGCTCCAGCTGGGGAGCTGCGAACTTTACGAATAAGAATATGAAGCTGGGCTTGCTGCCAGGATTCAAAATGCCCGACGGGAAATACAGGATCCAACCTAGAGGATTAGGTATTGCTAAGGTCGCGGTCATTATGAAAGAAACCAAAAATCCGGAGCGGATCGTGCAATTCTACGATTGGGTTTACTCCGATGATCCGATCAAGACCAAATTTTTCGAATTCGGCATTAAGGACCGCAACTACACAGAAGAGAACGGCAAGGTGAAATGGGACGGGAACGGTGAAACGAACAAGAACGGTGAGAGCGGATTCTATCAGGCCAACATCAATCAAGCGGGTGATACCCGGATGGATCTGGCTGTAGTCGAAGCAGGGGGTATCATCGATCCGAAATTATTGCAGAAGGGGCTTGAATACGTAGATAAAAACCAATGGGACGATCCAAGCGTGAATATGCCTGTTCCGGAAACAATCAGAACGAAGCCTGAATTGGATTCTGCAGTAGGGAGTATGTTCGTGGAGATGCTCCTCAAGACCATTACCGGTAAAGAGCCTGTAGAAGCAGGCTTCAACAATTTCGTGACCGAGTGGAAAAAACGCGGCGGACAACAAGCGATTGATGAAGCTACGAAATGGTATAACAGCCAGCCGAAGAAATAAACTTATTGGAGCGCCGATCCAAAGTCGGCGCTCCTCTACTTCAAATGTTGTCAGGAGGCGCATACATGAGTATCATCACTTATTTGGGTACTTCCAAAGTGAGTATTACCCCTCATTTTCCTGTCGAATTGCAGCCTTATCATCCGCGCCTTCGTTCCGAAGGTAAGACGGATAAGGTAAACCGTCCTTTGAATGTGCGTACTTTTGTATTTAGACAGCTTGACGATGCAGGACGAGACCGCTTTGGCTTAATTATATCGGCCGACATTATTTATTTCGTCGATCAACGAGTCGCTTCCCTTCGCGAACAAATTTATGAGAAGTGGGGAATTGAGGGAGACGCTGTTCTTTTTCAGGGTACGCATACCCACTCCGCGCCCTTCCCTGGAAGTCGGGAGAGCGCAGCGGAGGATGGCCCTTATCAAGCATACATTAATTTCCTGGAATCCCGTGTGATGGATAGCGTAGAACAAGCGATGACTAACCTCGAATTGGTTACTCTGGAACGGGGTAAAGGCAGCTGCGGCTTCGGCACCTATAGAAGACGGGAGGTGGACGGTAAGTTCACAATGAATCCTGATCTGAACGGACCGACAGACCCTGAGTTGACCGTTTTGCGCTTCCGAGGTGCCGATGGGGCTGTAAAAGGGATCATTGCCAACTTTGCCTGCCACCCTACTACAACATGCGACAATGCGATCTCCTCAGATTTCCCAGGGGCCGCGATGGATGAGTTGGAGGAACACTTAGGCAGCGGAGCGGTTTCTATGTTCCTGCAAGGCTGCTGCGGCGACATCAAGGTGGCTACCCTCAAAGGGGAGGATCGGGACCGTTATTATGACGGGAATGAGAACGATGTGGCCAGATTCGGTCATGAATTGGCGCAGGAAGTAATAAATGTTCTGGAGAAGTCTATGCAGGCACGTGCCTTCGTCCCGTTTCAATTCCGGCATAAACGGATACAGTTACCCTTTCAATCGATGCCTTCTAAGGAAGAGCTGAAGTCTGCCTTACAGGAAGACAATATTCGTAAAGAATGGGCGGGCATTCTGCTCCGCTTGCCAGAGCTCCTGCGCGAGTCGGACCCCCTTGAGATAAACTACTATCTACTGGGGGAAGAGTTCTCCATTGTCGCCATGAACGGGGAAGTTGTCGGGGAGTATGGCCGTTATATTAAGGAGATCTACGGGGATCAAGTGCTTCCAATGGGTTACAGCAACGGGCATACCACATATATTCCAACCGCACAGCAATTAGCAGAGGGCGGCTACGAAGGCGATTATGTTTTTTTCAGACATGGGAAGCCTTCCCCGTATCATCCGTCTATTGAGCAGATTATTAAGGAAGGTATGGTGGAGTTAATCGGACGAAGTTGAGTTAGAATAACCCAGCCGTTGGCTAGGTCCGTGCGCGCGGGCAGGAAGGTGGGCTACAACCGCTTGCGCTTTTCCAGTCCATCTTTCTGTCCTTTTCTGATCCACTTTGTGCTATAATTCCACGTATTAGTTAACATACCTTCCATAATCAGGTGTAGCGATCCGATCAAAATCTTGTGCAAGCTTTCGTAAGCCTTCTGTCAAATTTTCCCCCAATAAAGGTTGTCCATGCCCAGTCACTGCTACCGCAGGTTTTAGAGCTTCTAATTTTCCAACTGATACTTTTGCAGCCTGCCAATCTGTCGTAAAGTATCTTGGAGGGCCGCTAATCTCTTGTTCCTGAATCAATACTTTATAAATCGCATCTTGTCTTACATTGACAAAGGCATCCCCCGCAATTAATGATCGATCACTCTCTCTAAAAAAGGAAACATGTCCCGGGGTGTGACCAGGTGTATGGATCCATCGAAATCCTGGCATTTGAGGGACAGTCCCGTCTTGAGGAAGCACATTTACATGTCCCCCCAAATCAATTGGCTCGTTAGGAAAGAGCGGTGAAATTTTGGCCACAAGTCCGCCTTCAACTGTCGGGTCAGGTGCAGGATAATTTCTTTTCCCAGTCAAGTACGGTAATTCTAACTCATGCGCATAAACGGGTACTCCCTTCCAATAACGAATCAGTTCAATTAGAGCCCCTACATGGTCGAAGTGCCCATGGGTTAATAGGATGGCCGCAGGACGACCGTTGGGACCAAACCGGTCTTCCACTGCGGAGATTATATCCTCTGAAGAGCCCGGCATTCCGGCGTCAACTAACACAAACGGTTGTTTATGAGCATTTCCTACCAAAATAATATTTACAATTTGAATGGTGTGGCAATATAGATCGGGGATTATCTGAGTCCCTGTGCCGCTCTTTATTGAAGTTACGGGAAGATATTTGTAATCACTCCCATAAGCCATCTCCTTCTCTTGATTCATTTCGATTGCTCCTTTCATTAGTTAGCCTGAGCTTATAGGTTAGGTGAAAGAAAACCCAGCATGGGCGGTTGAGACCGATGCTGGGTTTTGTTGTTATTAGTGAACAGTAGTTGCCGCTGCTGCTTTGTTGTTGGCCGGCATTTGCGGAGTTCCAGGAGCTGGAACGAATGTGTTCAGCATTTTTGTCATATCGGAAGCTTCCATTTGAGGTACTTGGTAGTAAGCATTTTTGTTTTGGTACAAGAAAATTTCATATGCCATTTCGATAAAATTCTGTACTTGAGAAGCTAGTACACGACGTACGACAGGATTCGTTACTTCAGTGGCACTCATCGTCAGAAGCGACGCATGGCTTTTAACCAAGCCGATCATAAACCCGCTTATACCTGCATCGTTCACATCAGCCAATGATTGATTTGGCTTTTTCGGCTGCATTTGTTTCATACCATAAATCGGCTGCATCATTTCTTTTATCATATACGTTGATGTTTCCTGGCTCGGTTTCTGCCCTGTCGTAAAACATTCTGCAGTCAGGTTGTACTGGGTGAGCATGAAATTATATTGACGATCCAGAATATCCAGCAGTTCTTGATCTTGTACAAACTGTCTGTAAATCATGAATTGATCCAACACATGAATACTGCAGCCTAACACCTCGTGCATATCAAAAAGCTCATGACCTCCATGATTCATTTGCTGCGTGCCTTGTGTCTGGTTGCTGTATTGTGTTTGCTGCTGCATCTCGATATCTCCTTTAATGTTTGTGTGAGGGAACTTCAATAATATAAGTGTTATAGCGGTGATTTATGCATGAACGGGCTGAATGATCTTTATTGGTTAGGGAACGATACGGATGGAGGTGGGAAAATGCAAATGAAAAAAGTGTTGATACTGCTTTTGTTATTTCCTTTGTTTTTTGGAATTTCTACTGCTGATGCACAGCGTTACGCCGAGTCATTTGAAATACAAGGGGAAACCGACCAGTCGGGCACTATAGAACCTTTTAGACGCGGCGGATATCGTTCTCCATCTCGAAGCTATAACCCAGGTGTAGGAAATCCCGGCCGTACAACCCCAACAAGACCAGATAATGCGGTTCGCAATCCAACGAGAATGACGCCTGCACCGCGAACGGGTTTTGGCGGTTTTTTTGGCGGGTTGTTCGGGGGATTGGCATTGGGAACGATCCTGGGATCGCTGTTCAATCCATTTGCCGGTTTTTCACTCGGTTCTCCTTTTCTTTCACTGCTTAGCTTCGCTTTGTGGATCATCTTAATTATTGTTGTCGTTCGTATGGTGCGCAGGTCAAGGCATAAAGAATATTAATCGCAAACGTTCACTTATAGTGGAAATGGAAGACAAGCTCCTAAAAAGAGTTTGTCTTTTTTTGTCGTGGTTTAGCGAGCGTCAGAAGAGTAACAGCGACCTCTCCCTTTATAAATCGGGAAGAGATCGCCGCACTACTGGATTGTGAATTCAAGCTCATGGACCTGTCCGTCATCGAACAAGTCGATATAGGCGCCATTTTCCTCATGCTTCACGAATTCAGAAGCTTGTTTATCCGTTTGCTGCACATGTTCACCGCTGCTGCCTTTGCCGTTTTTGACGGTAATCGCAAAATATGTTTTTCCGTACCGGTAGCGGACGGAATATTCAGGCCATTCCGCCGGAATGCAAGGACGGATATACAGTCTCTCCCCTTCGCGGCGAAGGCCGAGAATCCATTCGATGCCAGCCTGATACATCCATCCTGCAGCACCCGTATACCAGGTCCAACCGGCACGCCCTTCATGCGGCGACGCCGTGTACACATCTGCGGCCATTGCGTAGGGTTCCCCGACATAACGGAGTACCTCTTTCGACGTTTTCGTATGCGCCACCGGGTTCATAATATGAAACAGCTCGAAAGCTTTTCCTCCATAACCGAGCTGACACCATGCGATAATGCTCCAGATCACGCCATGTGTATACTGCCCTCCATTCTCGCGAATACCCGGAGGATAACCTTGAATGTAACCTGGACTTGGAGAACTCCGGTCAAATGGCGGATCGAGCAAGCGGGCTACCGACAGGTTACGGTCTACCAGCTCGCGGTCGAACGCCTGCATCGCTTGTGCGGCTTTCTCTGCTGGCGCCGCTCCCGAGAGAACCGACCACGATTGGGCGATCGCGTCGATACGGCATTCCTGGTTACGGATCGATCCGATCCATTCCGCATTATCAGTGAACGCTCTCCGGTACCATTGTCCATCCCAAGCGTATTTGTCTGCAGCAGCAGACAGCTGCTTCTTGCTCTCCAAGTATCGTTCCGCTCGCTCCAGATCACCGCGAAGACGACAATATTCCGAGAACCGCTCAAGAACATCGCTTAAAAACCAGGCGAGCCAAACGCTTTCTCCTCGTCCTTCTGCTCCGATACGGCTCATGCCGTCATTCCAATCACCAATTCCGATCAGTGGAAGCCCATGCTCCCCTAATCTCAGCAAAGCCCGCTCGATTGCGCGTAGACTATGTTCATACACATCGGCGCTCTGCTGCGATATCTGAGTAATCTCGTAACGTTCATGCTCATCTGCACTCAGAGGATCGCTGTATAGAAAATGAACCTGTTCCTCAAGAATCCGATCGTCCTGCGTATGCTCGATATATCTTGAGACAGCATAAGGCAACCACAGGTAATCGTCGGAGAATTGAGTACGAATCCCGCGGCCTGTTTCCTCATGCCACCAATGCTGCACATCGCCTTCCTCGTATTGGTGCGCCGCATGCAGCACAATCTGTGCTCGGGTAAGATCCGGGCGTGTATGAAGGAGCGCGAGCGAATCCTGAAGCTGATCCCGAAACCCGTAAGCTCCTCCTGCCTGATAAAATGCCGCCCGAGCCCACATTCTGCAGCAAAGTGTCTGATACAGCAACCAACCGTTGAGTAGAAGATCCATCTCTTTGGAAGGACTTGACACCACGATCTGCTCCGTAACCTCTTCCCAGAATCGGGTTGTTTGTACGAAAGCCTCTTGGCATATACGGGTATCACTGTATGTTTCCGCAAGGCGAACGGCCGCTTCACGCGAATCCTCACAGCCGAGCACCACATAGATAACTTTCTCTGCATCGGGTTCAAGCGTTAACTGGATTTGTATCGCACTGCAAGATTCCGAGGAGATACCCGTTCTACCGGAAAGCCTCTCCCGATTCAGTGCAGCGGGCTGCTTATGCGTGCCATTGCGGCCGATAAACTCCCAGCGGTCTCCAGTCCATGAATATTCGTTAGAGACCGAACCTTCGGAATCGGCAGTTGGATCCAGTTGCGGATAGACACCCAAAAAGGCGGTGGCACCTCTGAAATGCTCCTGATACGTATTGTGCGCCTGTAACGTACGGGTATGGTCGTCCCATTCCGTGACGATAAAGGAGGCATTCGCTTCGCGCCGTACCCCCAACACCCATTCGGCGTAATACGTAAAGGACAAGCGCCGCGGGATCGAAGTATGGTTTCTCACCCGGATTTCTATAACCTTGACCGGATCTTCTTGCGGGACAAACACCGTCGCCTCGTGCAGCACGCCGATTCTCTCATGACGGAACCGTGTATATCCGCGCGCATGGGTAACCTCATAAGCTTGATCCACTGGAGCACCCGATGGGAATAAAGTCCATACTTCTCCGCTCTCCTCATCGCGCCAATAGCCCATTTCCCCGGGAGGATCAAGCACAGGATCGTTGGACCATGGCGTAAGCTTGCATTCCCTGCTGTTTCGCCACCAGGAGTAGCCTGTCCCTTGCTCAGAAACAAGACAGCCAAATCGCGGATTGGCCAGTACATTTATCCATGGCGCAGGCAGAGGATGATTGTTTTGGAGCAATATTCGATATTCGCGTCCATCAGGAGTAAATCCCCCCCACCCATTAAAAAACAGCAAAGCGTTCCTGTTATCGCTTAAAGTAGGATCGTATCCGATCAGCCGTTTATGGGAAACAAGGGGCTCAGGCAGAACGTTGTGATCTGCGGGCCATCGGAGCTGTGCTTTCAGGCTTCGGCCGTTCGCTATCATCATCAAATGCGCAACCGAAATCAGCAGTGTCAGGTCTTCCTCCGGAAGGGTATTGCCGCTTATAACGAATACGCCTCCCAATTGGCCGCGTTGTTGCACGCCTTCCTGCGCTGCCCGTTGCAGCGCATCCTGCAAATCCAGCTGGTATCCTCCCGGAGATTCATTCAACAGCACCAGGTCAAAGAAAATTCCCATTCGGCGCAAATATTCATATCCTGCAAGCAGCTTCACAACAAACGGTAAATGCTCCCGATTGGCGATTCGAACAAGAAGAATTGGACGGTCGCCCGATATCCCATACGACCAAAGAGCGGATTGGCTTTTGCGGTTTTGTGCGATGCTTTCCTGCTGCTCTTTCCCAAGCGGCGAGCGATACAACAGCCGGCCGGCCAAACGGTGGAAATCCGCTGCTTCCGAGGCAGTAAGATGCAGATGCCGCAACTCGATCTGATTTCTAGTCCAAGCAAGGTGGAACGTTCGCTCGATCGACGAATTCGCTGAACAACGATCAACAATCTCCATCACTTCTTCTTTCGAATAACCGATACACGTAATGGCGAACAGTTGCATCTGTTGCCCCGGCTCTATGGCCAAGCGCTGCCGCATGACAAATACCGGATCCGTCACGGCACCAACTGTCCCGAGCAAACGGGAATCGATTCCCTTAGGACGGGATCGACTAAACCCGCGGCCTATAAATTTGGCTCGGTCCGTTTCTATTTCTGCCGGACCCAGAGTTGCGCCTCCGGGTATGAGCGCATGCGCTGCCCAAAGCGGCTTCTCCTCGTCATGGCGCGGCCTCCGTCGAGCCAACAAACACCCAGCTGCCTGATTGTAGGCCGTCTCCACGAACAATTTACTGAAGGCCGGATGCGCATCGTCGACTCTCGGAGTGGCCATCACGATTTCCGTATATGTCGTTACCTCCATGATCCTCGTTTCGGCGCCGGTGTTCGTAAGAGTCAGTCTCCTCACATCTGCATTCCATTCCGGGGACACGCCGATTTCCAGGCTTGTCCGAATATCGCCGTCTTCACGCTGAAATGTGACGCGATCAAGCGCAAACTGAACGCGTTGTTCCGCAGAGGGAACGCGGCACGGTTGAAACCCGGGTGACCACATCTTGTCCTGAGTCACATCGCGAATGTAGACAAAGCTCCCCCAGTCCTCTTTCACAATATCTTCGCTCCACCGTGTCAGAGCCAATTCCCCAAAGCGGATGAATCCGCTGCCGCTGTCCGTTACCATCGTCGTTATGCTGCCATTGGAAAGGACACCAATCTCGGGTACAGGCGCCGGACCTTCGGGGAGATGACTCTCCCGCATGGGGGCACCATTCTGTGTCAGATCCTTGCCTTCCGAGTACTTCCGGTTCATGGCTGGATGTTTGATCATTTTGGGCCGCGCTGGTATGCGTTCCTGAAGCAGCAGCTCCGCAGCTTGAACGCGTTTGTCGGCGTGAAAGCGGTCTGTCATGCTCTGCGGCAGCAGCAGGTTGGCAAGGGAAAGGAGACTCATGCCTTGATGGTGGGCCATAAAGCTGCGAATAACTCTAAAAGATTCTTCCTTTGGCAACCGCTCGGTCGTATAATCAATGGCCTCAAAGTAACCGTACGCCCCTCGGGCATCGAGCGTATCGAGCTTGCGCAGGTTCTCGATCCCGGACCGTTTCGCAAAAGGCAGAGCCAGGATCGATGCATAAGGGGCAATCACCAGATCTTTCTCTAGCCCACGCTGAAATCCGAGCCCGGGAACACCGAAAGCCCGATACTGGTAGTTCAATTGGTGGTCATACGCATAATAACCGGATTCCGAAATACCAAACGGCACATCCCGCTGCCGCGCATATTCGATTTGCCGTTTCACGACGGCCTGATAAGTATCACTCCAGACCGTTCTCCTGTATGTGCGCATGAACAGACTGGGCATCAAATACTCGAACATCGTTCCCGACCACGAGAGCAGCGCTATTCGCCGTCCGTAACTGGTCATAGTTCGCCCTAGCCTAAACCAGTGGGCCACTGGAACATGTCCCAGGGCAATTGCTATAAAGCTGGTCTGTCTTGATTCCGATGCCATAAGATCATAGAGAACAGGGTCCAACCGGTTTAGCGATGCATCATAGCCTAATGAAAACAGCATCGTTTTGGGATCGAAGAGCGGAGCGAATTCCGTCTTTTCAACCAAAGTCTCTATACGCCCAATCAACCATTTTCCCCGCGTCAACCAATCACTTTCTTCTGTTTCTACCTCAGCATCCGTTACGGTCCGGACAGATTCCTTATGCTTCCCTTCATGTTCAAGCCATTGTGCCAGTCCTTCTTTGACTGCAATCAAACAACATATAAAGTTACCGGAATCCACACTGGATACATACTTCGGTTGCAGCGTTTCGAGCGTGATCGTATCGATCCAGTTGAATAAATGCCCATTCCATGTTTCCAGTCGTTCCACTGTTTCGATCGTCCGCTCCAAGCGCATTACGAGTTCGGGCGTATGAATAAACCCAAAATCCCGGGCAGCTAGGGCAGAGGCCATATATAATCCGATATTGGTAGGCGATGTACGGTGCGCGGTTCCATTCGGCGGGTCGATTTGCACGTTGTCTGGGGGAAGCCAATGATCTTGCTCCGTTACACTGTCCTCAAAAAATCGCCAAATCTGTTCTGCCAGCTTCCTCAACCCATCCTGCTCGATCTCGGTAAGCGTCTCCTCAGGTAGTGGTTGGGGTTTGTTCAGCCAAATTATCAGGATGGGAGCCAACGCCCAAATAACTGCCAGAACAAGCCCAACCACTCTAGGTCCCGCAGCCTGTTGTGTTGCTGCAGCGAGCGCACTGAGTAAGACTAATACGTATCCACCCTTCATCCCAAGTATTATCGGTTGCCGTACACTCCGACTTCGGCGCTGTACTTCTGCAGAGCTGACCCATTCCAGCAGATTGCGTTTGGATACGAATAAGCGATATAAGGTTTTGCCGATCGCATCCAGCATCAGAACGCTTTGAAAAGGCAATACCGCAAGTTGAACCGCAACCTGTCCGGCAATAATCCCTAGACCGCGAAGGTTAGCAAATAGATGCCGAATGGCCATGCAATGGCGGATGGCGGGCAAAAACAAAGTGGCAAGCACCACGATCAGCCACCGCCCGGCGTTCCCGGGGAGTATCGTCAACCCTAGACACAGAATCGCAAATAATGCCGGCGGCATTAGGCTTCTACGCATGTTGTCAATAATTTGCCATCGGGTTAGGGAAGACAAATCTACTGGTAAAGACGTTCCCCTACGATCGCATAAACGGGGGAGCAGCCAGCAGAGCAATTGCCAGTCACCCCGTACCCACCGGTGCAATCTTTTCTGATAGGTGTCGAAGGCAGCAGGCTGATCATCTAATAACTCCATGTCAGAGAGCAAGCCAGCACGCAGAAAGCCGCCTTCCAACAAATCGTGACTGAGGACGCGATTCTCCGGAATCCGGTCACACAGCAGCTGTGCAAATACATCTACATCGAATATCCCTTTTCCAGTGAAAATACCTTCCCCCAGTCCGTCCTGGTAGGGATCGGATACGGCAAAGGCGTATGGATCGATTCCCGGTGCACCCGACCATAGTGAAGTAAGACGCGATTGCATAGCTCCTGCATAACTGGTAGCGATGCGAGGCTGGAGCACCCCATATCCCTCGATTACTCGGGTCCGCTTTTCATTCAACCGCGGTCGGTTATATGGCAAATGGAGGGCAGCGATCATCCGCTCTGCGCTGCCTAACGGAAGCTGCGTGTCGGCGTCGAGCGTGATTAGATAACGAATCTTCTTAAACCAAGTTTTGTCCCCTGTTATTACATCGTAAGTAGTGTCCATGCGTCCGCGCAGCAATTCCACAAACTCCACCAATTTGCCTCGCTTGCGCTCCCATCCCATCCATACCTCTTGGGACGGATTCCACAATCTGCGTCGCTGAAAAAGATAAAACTTGCTGTCACCGGAGCTAGTATACTTAGCGTTCAGTGCTTTGATCCTCTCCTGTGCAGCTTCCACAATAAGCGAATCCTCTGAAAGACGCTCTTCCTTGGCGTCGGCGAAATCTCCCAGCAATGCGAAGTAAATATTCGGATCGCGGCTCGCCAAATAATGTAGTTCCAGCCGATCCGTTAATTCCTTTACTTCTTCCGGAGTCGACCAAATGACAGGAACGATGATCATCGCGGCCGCATCATCTGGAATGCCGTTGGAAAATTCGTATCGCAGTAAAGGGGACGGCTTACTGCGGCACTCAATCAGCCAATGAACGGCTGTAACGCCCCATTCGCTTGCAGGCAGCAATAATGCGCCCAGCACGATGATCCACTCTGACAGCTCATTGGCCATGCCGCTCCCTATCCACCAAGCGAAGCCGATCAATGCCAGCACGAAGCAGAAGATTAGCAGAGTAAAGTAAGTCTCAGCTCCCTGCTTTCCCCAACCAACTGACAAACTGCGCCTCGATGTGCCGCACATCGCAAGCGCTTGCCGCAGCCGCTTTATCCCATCCGCTTCAAGCAGGTAATAGGCGGCAATTCCACGACGCGGCAGTTCATCCGGAGAGCTGTTGACTGATGACTGAGTTCCCTTACATGCCTGCTCATTTACATGCTTGTATTCGTTATCCGCCAGCTCTACGGCCTGTTCAGCAATTCTGCTCTCCGGAACACCGAAGCGGCGGGCCAATTTCTCTACTCGCTTACGCAGCAGATCGCGGCTTGTGGCATCCAACTGCGGATAGATGCCTGAGCGTTCCTCAAGCAATACATGCTCGACCAGACTGAATCTCGCGAAAGCTTCATGCCAGTTCAACCGTTCGATTTTGCGCAGACTCCCGATCAAGTTACCTGTTTGCACTTGATAAGCGGCCTGCATTTGAAATTCGTAGGACTGGATTCGGTCCAGGCTATCCGTTCCGTTCTCCAATTTGCATTTTAGCCACTCACGCACGGTGGCAGAATCGTCCTCCCATTCACGCAGATGGCTCACCAGATGAACAATCAGAGGTCCAGACAGCGGCACTTCCAATCCTGCACGTTCAAGAGCCGCGTTCAACGCTGCAGGGTCCGACTGGAATGGCTTGATAGTCGACATTAATTGTTCCACGAACATACAGACGTCACGACGCTCGCGAACATGGTCTACTATTTGGGCAAGCCGGCTCAACAGGGCAATACGCAAGAATATCGGAAGAGCCCATACCTCCGCAATGGTCAGCACCGAGATCTCCTGATAGCTCCGTATATAAGCAACAAACGAATCTTCGTCGAGTTCTCCTTCTGTTTGCGTCAAATATTCGATACAGAGAGGCAGCAGACGGGGTACTCGATTTTTGATCAGCTGCGGCAATTTGGTCAACAAATGTTTGCCAAGTTGGTCCCGCACGACCAGGGATTGCTCCAGAATGAACCCTGCGTGATCCAAGAGCCATTCTTCTGCTGGTTGGGAGCATAGAACACCGCAGCTCTGCAAAGAAAATATGAAACGTTCAATTTTGTCTGTCTCGTTATGAAATTCCCGCAAGAATTGGTTTGACGGTCGCAGGCTTACTCGAGAGTCATCTGTCAATGCAAGTTCATGAGCTCTTATGCGAAGCTTCTCTAAATTCAGTGTCATAGGTTCTCCTAGTAAATACGATTAGAAAAGCCACCTGCGAATACTTCAAGTTCGCAAAGCGGCCTTTAAATGCTTTAGTCTCTTATACACCTTAGTTTTGAACAGTATTGTATAAGCCCGTCCCAATTTCCCCAGATGCAACCCCGACATTTCACAGGTTGTTTTTTCTTAATAGGTTCCGTTGGGATTAATAGTTTACCCATTCTCAATCCTCTTTCTTTTATTCGTTTTGAAAACCACTTTCATTATTTCCCATGAACATCTTAGTTATTCTTCGCGAATGGAATTCGGAAAGGTACGCATACTACAAAAAAATATGAATGGGGGTTTAGTTGATGAGAAAAAATCCATCTGCCAAAAAAGTGATGGTTATAACCGTAGTAACCATGTCGATCTTAATGACCGGGTGTACGGCAAACCAAAGAAACAACATGAGACAGCAGGGCACCCAAATGCAGCAGCAGCAACAGCAGCAGCAGCAACGGCAACAGCCATGGCAGCAGCAACAGCAGCAGCAGCAACGGCAACAGCCATGGCAGCAGCAACAGGCTCAGCAACCGCGTAATGTGGATAACCGGGTTCAAGTAGCTAATGAAGCGGCTAATAAAGTTGCAGAAATTAACGGCGTACAGCGAGCTAATGTATTGGTAACCCAAAGAAATGCCTATGTTGGAGCTGTGTTAGATAACAACGGGCAATTAACAGGCGAGATAGAAAATCAAATCGCGAATCAAGTCAAAGCAACAGATCCGAATATTCAAAATGTGTACGTTTCGACTAGTCCGGAATTAGTAGATCGCTTCAATTCTTATGTAGCTGATATTCAACAAGGAAGACCTGTAGCCGGTTTTGTTGAGCAGTTTAATGAGATCACACAAAGAATATTTCCGAATGCCAGATAATTTCACCGCAGTAACTGGTGCCAAAAAAACCGCTAGAGAAGAATCACTCTAGCGGTCCTTGGCGACCCGAGTTCAGTTATGCG
>FWWL01000376.1_pt1 | contig 125054 bp, 95 predicted proteins | sample 2228331 | NCBI WGS metagenome assembly FWWL01 (sample SAMEA103939775, study PRJEB20133) | metagenome | reverse complement strand
TGTCTACGATAATTTTATGATTAAAATCTTTATTAGTCAAGAGTCATTTGCTATATTAAAGATAAATATTATCTATAATTGCAAATATAGATATTGACTAATAAAAACTAATGACGTAGTATTTGGGGAGAATATAAAATATTGGAGGGCGGATTTATTGCAATTTTCAATAGGAGTCGAGTATGCATTACATTGTTTATTATATATGGTAGATATGCCAACCGGAAAGTCTGTTGGGATTAAAGACTTAGCTACCTATCAGGGAGTTTCAGAAACTTATTTATCAAAAATATATACACGATTAAGAAAGTCAGCTATTGTTAAGTCAATGCCTGGAGTTAATGGAGGATATGCATTAGCGCGTAATCCAGAAAGCATTACCTTTTGGGACGTTGTGGAGGCTGTAGAAGGGTCTGCGCCTTTTTTTCAATGTGCAGAGATTAGGCAAAATGAACTCTTATTAGATAAGAACAACTTACCCGATACTTATATAAAATGTCCATGTTTGATTAAAGTTGTAATGTTAGAAGCGGAAGACCAAATGAAGCAGTACTTAAATAATAAGACTTTAGCATGGCTTCATACTCAAGTGAAAAATAAAATTCCTGAAGAACATAGTAAAGCAACTCTTGACTGGTTTAGGCAATTATAGTTTATTAACCAAAGGGCTACCGAAAGATTCCTGTTTATTATAGGTATCATATTTAAATATATTTTGCATGTACCTTGTCGTCCATGTCCTTCCTATCTGACAGGCTTTAAATAAGGTCTTCCCGGGTTTTCGTGATTCCCGTTATCCGCTAATTGAAAAGAAGTATAGGCCTTGTTGTGGTCTATACTTCCTTTTTTGTTTAAGTCGATAACGTGAACTGAATCATATCGTGTGCTTAAAGCAATCAGTTATTTTACAGTAATCTTTATTTGCTTTTCAACAATACTACCATGCACATTATTAATTGACCAAAATCATAACTTTGGGACAGCATCTTAATCATTTAATATATATTTTTATATAATCTATTTCAGTTGATGTTAACAATAGAGCTTATTTAATGCCTGACATAACTTTGGCTGGGTTGTATGTTGTAGCAGTTGTTTCATATCCTAGTGTATAATTATCTCCCCAACTCCAGAGGGTACCATCCTCTTTAACAGCAATAGTATATTTGAATCCAGAATTCACAGACACAACACCTTCCATAACTTTAACAGGGTTATTTTGAATGTTTCTTGTTCCATCTCCGAGTTGTCCATAAACATTATATCCCCAAGCCCAGAGAGTTCCATCAGTTTTGAGTGCCTCTGTATACTGTCCTGTACAAGTCGCACCTGCAACATCATTCATGACTTTGACAGGGGTAAATTTAGTTTCATTGGTTCCGTCACCGATTTGCCACTCTGAATTATCTCCCCAAGCCCATAGTGTACCGTCTTTTTTGATAGCCACAGTGTTAGATTCGCTAGTATTCACATAGACGATACTAGACATAACTTTTATAGGTTTGTATGTGTAACTACTTGTTCCCACCCCAAGCTGACCAAAAGGATTTCTACCCAAAGCCCATAGTGTACCGTCTTTTTTGATTATCATGGCGTGTATGCGACCAGTACTTAAAGAAGCTACATCATTCATAATTTTGACTGGTTTGAGTTTGTTCTTATTATCACCTAATCGACACAGGTCTCCCCAAAGCCAAAGAGTGCCGTCCTTTTTTATTGCCATAGAGAAGTAATCTCCATTACCAATAGAGGCAACACTACTCATAATTTTAACAGGTTTGAGTCTATCTGTGGTTGTCCCGTCTCCGAGCTCACCAGATTCATTCTCTCCCCATGCCTAAAGAGTGCCATCTTTTTTGATAGCCGTTATATGGTTTTCGCTTGTACTCATAGAGGCAACACCATCCATAACTTTGACTGGTTTGTGTCCGTAGATAATTCCTTTATCATTAAGCGATACTTCTCCCCAAGCCCAGAGAGTGCCGTCTTTTTTAATTGCCATTGTATAACTCTCTTCCGCACTCACAGCAGTAACATTACTCATGATTTTGACAGGTTTTGCACTATAAGTAGTTTTACCAACGCCGAGTTGTCCGACATCATTATTTCCCCAGCCCCAGAGTGTACCATCTGCTTTAATTACCATGGTGCGATTATAAACTGCACTCATAGATTTCATATTTGCTGCTACTTCTTTTATAGTCAATGTATGAGACAATGTTTTAGGAATAGACACAGTTTTAGTGCTCAGTTTAACACCTGTTATAAGCTGGATAGGGTGAGTCTGTGAAGTAAGCGTTCCATTCCCGAATTCCCCCCAACTATTATCTCCCCAAGCCCAGAGAGTGCCATCTGTTCTTATTGCCATAGTGAAAATTCCTTCCACACTGACAGCAGCGACATAATCCAAAACTTTGACAGGCTTACTACTATCCGTTGTTCCGTCCCCGAATGTTCCATGTCCCCAATCCCAGAGAGTACCGTCTGTCTTTACTGCCATGATGAGTTCAACGGCAGTACTCACTGAGGCAACATTGTCCATAATTTTGACAGGGGTACTTCTATCGCCACCTGTTACTCCGAGTTGACCATACATATTATTTCCCCAAGCCCAGAGTGTGCCGTCTTTTTTAATAGCCATGACAAATCCTGGTCCAGCGCTAACAGTGGCGACATCATCCATGAATTTTACAGGAGTGTCTACATAACTTACAGAATCTCTATCTCCGAGTTGACCCGACTGATTCCATCCCCAACCCCAAAGAGTGCCGTCTGTTTTGATTGCCATGGAGTAATATTGCCCAACACTTGCATATGCGACACCGTCCATTATTTTAACAGGGATATTGCTTCTGTAATCTGCTTCGGCTCCGAGTTGATAATTATAATTATCCCCCCATCCCCAGAGCGATCCATCTTTTTTAACAGCCATGGCGTGATCCGAAGCAGCAGTGACAGAGGTGACGTCATCCATAATTTTGACAGGAGTATTTCTATTGTCATATGTCCCATCTCCGAGTAATCCGCACCAATTATTTCCCCAAGCCCACAGAGTTCCGTCTGTTTTGATAGCCATTGTGTAAGCATTTCCTGCACTCACAGAGGCGACATCATTCATAATTTTGACAGGGTTATATTTCGTAGTATTCGTTCCGTCTCCAAGTTGGCCAGACCCATTATCTCCCCACGCCCAGAGAGAGTTATCTGCCTTAATAACCATAGTGAACCTGTCTCCAGTACTCACATACTGCATACTGCCTTTAGCTTCCGCTATGGTTTGTGCATGAGCGGGAATCGGAAGTGTTAATCCCAATAAAATAACGCCCATAAAGAACGCCAATAGTTTTTTCATTTTAAATTACTCCTTTAAGTTTTTTCTTGAAAAAGTCCTTTTAAGTTAGTTTTCCTAATGTGATTTAGAATCTCAGCCATTTCTTCAACATTAACATTTACAGCATATAATAAGATATCATAACTAATAGTCTGTTTCAACAAATTTAGACATAAATTTACCTTTTTTTATATGATTATAATTAATAAAAATTGTGTAAGAATAAGCGATTTTAAAAAAAACGGAAACCACATTTAACTCTTTAACCGCTACGCTATTTCATTTATCTCGCTTATTTGAGAAACAAGGCACTCTATTCTTGTGCTGTCTTTCAGCGGTTTTTAGGAGAGCCGTTCCTGCTTCCCGTTATCCGCTTAATAGAAAAACAGGTGCTACACTTTAATTTGTGGAGTACCTGTTTTTTGATAACTTAATAGAAATCACTGACCTAGTTCCGCTTTTCCTTGTTCCTCAATCCGATCAAACTAATAAATAGATATATCTTACTCTGTCATTTTATATGCAACAGCGACATAAAACTTGTTAATGTCTGCTTAACAGGTGTCTCTTAAGCAAACATTATTTAATGTGTACACATTATCTCATAATTTACTTCTGTCGCTATTTGGACATCATTCATCGTCGCCTCGGATTTAACTGCCATCGCTTTTATTGTCGTAACTGATGTAATTCTAATCAGTGATGTATATAAGCGCGAACCCACTGGTGAGCAGCTTTTATATCTACTTTATCATTTAACCGTATAGCTGTTAGGGCAAGTCGGATATCCCAAGCTTACTAACCAGGTATGATCCAAACTCATTACACTGTCACCAATCAGAAAGTAGTTATACCGGATGGTTCCGGAATCAGGCGCTGGATCATCCCAGGTACAGTCTACATGATAATAGGCTCCGTCTAACTTCACGATATTCCATGCATGGCCTAGGTCATTTACCCGTCCTGGAATCACATAGCACTCAATTCCTGCCAATTCCATCAAGCACTTAAAGGCATTTGCATATCCCTGACATACTGCGGTACGGCTCAAAAACAAACCTACCGCTGTATAGGAACTTGCCGGTACTGTATGATTTTGATAGTTCTCATAATCATACACGGTATGATTGACAATCCAGTCATGGCAGCCCTTTATGGTACTGTAGTTATCCTTTGCCCTTACCTGTGCCAATGCAGTTAGTGCCGTCTGTAAGGCGCTGTATTCATCTGCACTTAATACATCAACTATTCCGTTCAAGTAACATCCCTGAATGCTGTCATACTTTGTATCGGAAAAGGCCAGAGTAACATCAACAATACGATTCGTATTCGCCTGAACATCAATTGTAGTTAAATTCGTACAGGAACCAAAAGCATTCCTGCCAATTGAGGCTACCGATGCAGGTATATTAATTTTCTTTAAAGCCTGCGTTCCCACAAATGCATTCTCTGAAATCATAGTAAGTGTATCCGGTAATAATATTTCCTCCAGCATTTCATTATTCGAGGTCAAAAATCCGCAGGTACTTCTTGTATTAACAAGTGTCAGTTTCTTCAACTTCTCCAAATACCATAGGAGGAATTCGGTTGTGACCTTATCAATATTAATATAAAGTTCATTAATGTTAGATACTGCATCGTTGTTATTCCAAATGCTATAAAGGAAGGTCTTCTGGTATTCACTGTTCTTTAGTATCACCTTACTTTCCAGACGTAGACTCGTCAGGGAGCTGCAACCATAAAATGGTCCATAGGTACCGGAGGTCATTTCATAGATTGTTTCTGTTCCCGGGATTGTCAGTTGTGTCAGTGATGAACATCCTTTAAAAGCATAGATACCAATCTTCTTGACTTCTCCTGTGAACTTTAATGTTGACAATGAAGTACAGTGGTCGAAGGCACTGAGCCCAATATTTATACTGCCTCCATTTAAAGTTACCGATGTTAAGCTACTATTATACAGGAAACAGAAGGGCTCTAGTGTAATTGAGCTTCCTGTCCAGGTTACAGTCTTTAAGGTGTCGCATTGGCCGAAGCCCTTACCGATTATGGTTACCGGTAACCCCTCTACCTCTGATGGGAGATTTACAGTATCCGTTCCTTCCACCGCTCCGGCTACATAGGCATATGTATCACGAAGTTCATATATAATCCCGTTCTTTGTGACTTTCTTATACGAAGAATTACCGGGAACATTGGTGGTATCAGAAGGATCAGTGGTATCTGAGTTGTCCGTGGTATTCGTTGGATCGGAGATATCTGGGGTGTCCACAGTATCTGAGTTGTCTGCGTTATTCGATGAATCATCCATGTTAGGAGCATCCGCTATTGTTACTTCTATCGTTTTCACCCTATCGCCCACTTCTGCGGTTAATAATACTGTGCCTTTCTTTAATGCTGATAGTACCGCATTGTTACCTTGATACGTTAAGGATGCTATCGTTTTGTCCGAAACAGACCAGATTAAATTCGAGCCATCCGGACAATCCACACTATAGTTACCTAATTCTTTCACTTTTAAGTTAGCATCCCCGATCAGGGTAAAATCCTTTACTTCCCCAACTGTAATCGTCAAGCTTGCTTTATCATCGTAATTATCTGCATATAAAGTTGTTGTTCCTCCCTTTAGACCATATGCTCGAATCGTACCAAATTCGTCGCCAGCACCTCTACAAAGCTCAACAATCGAAGGATCTGCTATGCTCCAGTTAATATTTTGGCCGGCATTTGTTGAAAATTGTATATACTCGCCCAGGGTAACATAAGAATCTCCCACAATCCTCATATGATTGATCTGTATTGTCTTCTCACCATGACCAGATACTGTATCAATTGTAATTGTTACCGTTCCGGGCTTAAGAGCAAAGACATCAAGATTACGGCTCCCCCCTGATTGTAAATCCATGATATCTTTATCCGATATGGCCCATTTACAATCAAATTCAAGGTACTCACTAGGGAAAGAATAGGTTTCATAACAACCTACAACAAGCTCTGCGCTGCCGGATATGCTAATCACTGCCTTATCTATGGTAACCTTAACACTCTTTTTATAAGACCCCGTAGTTGCAGTTACCGTAACAGACCCAGCTTTATCGGCAACAAGCTTACCCGTCTTAGTATTTATCCCTGCCAATTCTTCATCGGATACCGTCCAATAGATGTCGTCATCCGTTCCATAAGCCTTCGCAGCAAATTGAAAGCTCTCTTTTGCGGTTATTTTACTTGTTGTTTTTGTTATATTAATATAAGGGTTTTTTACCGTAACATTAAGGTACTTCTTATAAGTTTCTCCATTCTGTATCATGCTCACTGTAATTCTGACAGTTCCTGCTGCCTTTGGTGCCACTTTTCCGCTTTTTGTAACAGTCGCTATCTTTGTATTCGAGGATTTATATGTAACAGAAGCTGTCTTTCCTAAATTATTGATTTTAATTGTATATGCTTTATAGTCAACATATAGTGTTGCTTTCGTATCTTTCAGTGTCGGAATGGAAGCTGCCTTAACAGTTAGCTGATTATGGGATACCATTAGGATAAGTAGGATTAATATTCCCATGTTGCAAAATAGTTTTACGATTTTTAGATTGTTCAAATTCATTCCGTTCCTCCTGGGTATCTTTTCCTTAATTTATACCAAATAATAGCAATATTATATAGCTAATGATATAAATTTACAACTTAAATGCGTAAATTATACAAGGATTGACATGAAATGACTGAAAAAGGAAGTATTGACCTTCCGCGCTTCTAAAACTCGTCATTGCAACCACCTTATTCTTTATCTGCAAGATTAACCTTCCCCTTTAGCACATCCTGCTCTAATATACTCATAGCCTTCTCAGATTCTTCATACATCGGGCTATGGGCAGAATTGTCAAAGGTATAAAAGCCTTTTAACGGTGCCTGGATTTGTTCGTAATATCGCCTTTGCAGAGAATAGCTACAGGTGTAATCATATTTTCCACCCAGAAAATACACCGGAATTTCTAGTGATTTTACTTCGTCAAAAGCGTTGTACTTCGTACGGTCTACCGCTACCGGTGTTGCTGCCATAAAGCTTTTCCCTCTCCAGATATTAATCCTTTCCAGCTGGGTATACGGCTTACTCCTCAAGCTTGGAAGGAATATTCCTGTTATTACTGACTTCATATTGTGCGTGGTTCCAATTCCCAGTTCATGCATGGAATCATCACGCAAAAGAGAATTAAAATACTTCTGATATACCTCATTTGAAGAAAAGTCAGATAAAGCTTCAAATTCCTTTACTTTTTTTGATCGTCCTAGCACACGGTTTCTCTCTTTCATATATTGAACCGCAATTCTCTCTGATTCTTTCGGATTTGTCAATTGAGACATTGCTATATAAGCCTTGTAATATTCCGGATGCCGGTACGCCATCTGTATTCCCAAAAATGTTCCAAAGGAATGACCCATCAGATAGATTTTCTCCTGATGGAATCGCTCCATAAGGTAATTCGTCACAGCCTCAACATCCAGCAAATACCGTTCTGTCGTCATATCTTCCGCTTTCAAATCCGGTTGATAAGAAAGCGAGGTTCCCCTATATTCAAGATAACAGACGACAAACTGCTCTGACAGTCCGGTTGGGTAAGTGTCCTCCAGAAAATACTGAGGAATTCCCGGTCCACCACCCAGGAGAAGCATAATCGGCTTCGTCTGATCGATTCCTTTAATAATCAATCCGAGTTTTGCTCCGTCTACCTCAAGATAGGCTTTCTCTGATACACTTCCATCAAGAACATTACCGCTTTCATCAAGGTACTGCGGTATTTTACCCCCACCTGGAGGTAAAATTACTAATATAAGTACGCCAACTAAAAACAATATGATTGCCAATACTGTTCCCACAAGAATTCTCCCTTTCTTATTCTTTCTGTTCGCCTTATTCGATTCATGCTTCGTATCATTTTTCCTGTTTCCAACACCGTTTTTACTTATTCCAGATAATATCTTCAATTTTATTACTCCAATCCTTCCCATAATATACATTGTTCATTGTGGCGATACAGGCAAGCCCATGGACCGTTGACCACATTGCAATAATTCTATCCTCAATCTTCTCATCAGGCAGACCCAGCTGTCCCAGAATTCTTATGGCGTGGGATTTAAGCAATTGATACGGAGGGAAATTGTTTTCCGTATCTCCATGAAGATCAAGATTCACATTCATACATTGCTGCGAAAATATAAATGTAAGGTACTGAGGATTGTTAAGGAAGAACTGGACATAGCTTTTCCCTATCTGGATTAGAACTTCCGGACTTTCTTGATCCGGACATAACTGTGCGGCCTTTTGAAGAACCTCCATAAAGTTATCGAGAACATAGCACCTCATAGCCTCAAGCAGCTCTTCTTTACTGCCAAAATGGGTATACGGTGCCGCCTGGCTCACGTTGCATATCGCAGCGACCTTCCGAAGGGAAAGATTTTTAATCCCCTCTTTATTAATCAACTCAATTCCTGCCTCAATAAGTGAACTTTTGAGATTTCCATGATGATAAGTCTTTTCTGACATTTTATTTTTCTCCTTTATATCTTAACGTTGTTAAGATTATAGCGCGTTATCTTAACAGTGTCAAGATAGTAATAAAATATTTCTAACCGATCATGAAACTAAACAACGACCATAACAATTTGAGAAATTTCCACTACATTAAACTTAGTATTATCGTAGATATTCACGGGAATTCATTTCTATTATCCGCATTACAAAATAAAGAGTTATGACACCGACCTGGTGACATAGCCCTTTATTTGTTAAGATAATACAATATATGCTTCCCTGCTATCCTCCTAAAAGGAAATGGGTGCCTCATACTACCGGCGGATTCAAAAGAAGACCCGGTATCATGACTGACATTCGAGTGGAATAAAATTCTTCCCCATCCCACGAGAGTACATTCTCGATAAATCCCAGGGTATCATAGTTAAATGGTCCAATGATTCGTTGATATGCCAACAATTCAAAGGCATTTACTTCTTCATTCTGAATAAACGGCTTTATCGCATTGAGAGCCAGAACATCCCCTTGTATCGGCGTTGTTAACACCCCAAATTCATCATAATATTGAGATACATATTCATCGCCTCTATAACTTACGTCCAATACAAATAGTTTATCATGATTAAAATTGTATACCTCAACCCTATAAAGATCAACGTAATCCACTTTATACTGATACAGGGCATTATATCGATTAAAGTTAAAGATTTCTATGGGTGTATTATTAATATAAGAATAGATATAAAAATAACCATAACCGCCACTGCCGCCTGATTCTATACTTAACTTTATATCATCCACTCTATCTGCTGTAAAATCCCCGAGAAACAACCTGGGATTATAACCTGCATTAAACTCCGGAGTAATGGTGCTGGTTTTACCTGTAAATCCATCTTCAATAACGATTGAAATATTATCTACGAAGCTTGATATCGAGTCCCCTGCTTTATTACCATATAAATATACTTTATCCGGAACTCCGTCGCCTGACACATCTCCCTCCTGTATCATAAGAATATTTCTATGATTCATGAAATCCTCTTCAAACGGAAAAATATCGGTTTTGCTGATTCCTTTGCTCATATTTTATAGAACCTGCACCCGATAAGCAGGTGATTGGGGAGGTATGCTAAGGGTTTGGAACATTGCGTGTTCCACCTGAACCTGCTGCCCGGGTTGGATCGCTTCTAATGGAATTGTATCTTCATTTTGATCTAGAATTACTGTTTCTTCAGAGATGTTGAAAACCATCTGATCATTAATGTCATAGGGGTTTCCGGTGAGAAGGAAACCGTTGTTTGTATCAACACTCACAACGCGGTCTGTTGTTATATTCACAGAAGCTTCTTCTTGTAACAATACAATTCGGTAAGCGATTGATTGAGGAGGTATACTTCTTGTCATTGCAGAAGAGAAATCTGCATCAATTCGCATGCCCTCATCTAAATCATACAAATCAAGTGATGTTCCATTTTCATCTATGATTATGGTGTTATTCCCTACATTTAACCTGACTTCCTGCATGTAAATCATATTATTTTCATCGCTTGCTTCGAAAGATATTAATAGATAGCCCGTTCTTCCGGTATTTGCAACAACTTCCTCAATGAGAGCGTTTTCTACTTGTATTATTGTATCACCTAGATATAACATATCCTGCGGGGTAGATCCAGTTTGATTCATAATCATCCTCAAAATCACCTATTATTCTAGTTACAATATATGATGAATCATCAAGAAGTTACCTCAGCATAATCCTTGAACCATTGAACGGTATTGCATCCTGTTTCGTGAACGTTGCCCGGAAGTTTAATACACCCGCATAACCCTTGTTATCCCAGGCTCCTCCGTAAGTCAGAATATAGGTAACATCCTTTTCCGCGAGATTATACCAGGAATCGCAGTAATAAGTTGACGTGAGTGCTCCATTTCCTATCTCACTCGGAAACATGATGAGTGGATTGTTTTCATCGTAACCCAATCTCTTCACAATCATATTAGTAGGGCTTCCAAATTGTTTCGCGGACAGCTGTACATTCTGAATCGGTAGTGGATAATTTATCTTTACTGTTGTATTGTCTGGGTATTTGATGTAAAGAAATGAATTCTTAACATAAGCATCCTCCAACAATATGGATACATTTCCCCATAGGTTCTCAATGCCACGATATTTGAAGGAAGAATGTCCGTTGTTCGAGGTAACAGCACCCGTAACACCCGGGAGTTGGTCCGTCTCACCATTAATGGAAGGAATGCAGGTAATGCCTGTTTCCCGCTCAATAATATCAACCGGCTTTCCGGTGAATTTAATCTCTAGAGTATCAAACCAAGTTTCATTTATCTCAGTAATCTCTCTCTGATACTCCTCGGTATTATCAAATTTGCTCCAGCTGCTTAACACAGAGACCGCATCTCCGACACGGAACTTTTGAGTCATCTTTGTTTTGGCAACAATGATTCGATTAACCTCTCCCTCTGATTTCACTGCATAATAGGAGGTGCTCTTATCCTTTAATAGATATGGCATATTGACATTGCCGGTGAAGATGGATTGCGAATCCAATACTGCTGTCTCCACCAGGTAAAGTCGAAGCACCGTCATAATAGATAAAAGATCACATTCAGCAACTCCGTCAGAATTCTTAATCAGCTTTCGCAACTTTCCAAGTGACTTTCTGATCAGCGGGAAAGACCCACTGACGCTAACCAGTTTATTGTCCGCAAGATAGGATAGATAAGCTCCGATATAAATAGCACCAACCTCTCCCTCCGAAGTAAGAAAGGACGGATCCACGGAAAAGCCTTCCTGTTTGGTCGGACTAATCCATAGATATTCATAGTCATCGATTACCTCTCGCTTACAATAATACTTCGGTATCTCAACCATGACATTACCTGCGCTTCCATCAAGTGTAAAACCCTCTGCTCCGCTATAAACAATACTTCTGCTGCCATCCGGCAGCACTTTGACAGCACACACCTTCATATCTGACCAAGGATAGATGTAGTCAAAGTCGTTTTGGTAAGGTGTTAGAAGGGAGTCTCCTTCTACCGCGTTAAAGTGAAGCCCTGCCGCATCACCGACCCGTTCGCAAACAGGATTACTATCATTCAGATTCCATCGCACACCGAAAGTCCCACTTCTCACTGCATTCGAATCATTCTCCCAGCCCACCTGTAGCTCACAAGCAGTGTCGGCTGATATCGTTAGTGTATCTCCCACTTGCAGCTCTGGTACTTCTAGTTTCAGCTCCTTTGTGGCAGTACTGTCCGCGAGATACCACTTCCCAGCTTCCAAGTATATATTACTTCCCTTCTCTATCGAAGGTATCAAAACCGTCTTCTGCTGAGACGCTTCATAATGAGTTGGCATTCTTCCATACTCTATCTGCAGCCGGTTGTCCAGGGATGCTCCCTCTCCGCCCTTATAACAAGCGTAATATACACGGGCGGATACAGCATTCTCCGGTATATCAACTTTAGAAAAGGTCTTATCCTGAAGAACATCCCCTTCTTCCCCATAATTCCGGGAAACTCCTACTTCTGTCAGAATCTCTCCCTTATCCGTCATGAACTGCCATGTGGACCGATTGTGTGCCGTTCCACTGAATACAAGGCTCTTCCCCTGACTGGCAAGCACCGGAAACCACTTCGTGGTTCTGTAATCCGTTGAATTTGAGGAACGAAGCTTTTGTTTGCCATAAACCAAATATCCGTTATCATAGTCACCGTTGTAAAGATTTTTATTCTGAATAAGCATTACGATATCATCAACCTTTGTCTCGTTCGGCTTGATGTTAAATTTTTTAATCCTTTTCGTAATCAACATGCTTGAAGTTTCTGCAGTATTATAGATGGTAACAGTACCTGTATTTGTTGCAGAAGTTTCATTTTTATCTGAGGAGAATGAGGCTTCATTTGAACTATTATTCATATCTGATTTCGATTCATCCTTTACTTTACATGAAATACTTAGGCCTGTAATTATTAATAAAACCACACAGCCAACAAGTTTTTTGAGGTTGTTCTTTGATATCTTCGTATCGTTAGCTCCTTCCATACTTAAATCCAAATATCATTTAAAAATAAGCTTTTCTTTGCTCGAGTCTATTCAAACTCTTCATTTTCATTCATTTAAGATACTATAAGTATATCTCATAAATGGAAAAAAATCAGTCTGCTTGGATACAATTATTTACCCATTATTATCATCTAGATTACTATTATAAGAGAGTATCTTAATTTACCTTAATCTGTCATCACAAAGCAAGCCATGACAGGATATTCATCTTGTGATATAGTAAGATTAAACCACAGAGGAGATGATTAAGATGGAATGGACCATAATGTTAAACAATGCAATTGACTATATTGAAAATAACATAACAGAGGAGCTTACCTGTGAAGATGTAGCCGATCAGATCTATCTATCCGGGTTTCATTTTCACAGAACCTTTACCATACTTACCGGTATGACCCTTGGGGATTATATACGTAATCGGAGACTTTCCTTAGCAGCCCAGGAATTACTTTCCGGTAAAGTAAAAGTGATCGATGTTGCTTTGAAGTATGGGTATCAGACTCCTGAAAGCTTTTCGAAGGCCTTCAGCAGGTTTCATGGAGTTATGCCCAGCCAGGTCAAAAAAGAAGGTTCCGTTCTGAAATCTTTTAATCGCCTCAATCTGATAATAAAATTAGAAGGTGGTAATAGTATGGAGTACAAAATTGTTAATAAGGATGCATTTGAGATAGTGGCTATCTCGAGGATGTTTGCGGATGAAACCTCCAAAACAGAGATCCCTAAGTTCTGGGATGAATTTTTTGCAGCAGGATATCATAATAAAGTCTGCGGTAGTATGGGAATATGTTACGAGGAAATGAATAACTCCAAGCATTGGAGATATGGCATCGGATGCGAACGGCAGTATGTTAAGGAGATTCCGGAGGGATTTGAAATTCTTAATGTTCCGGCTCATACCTGGGCGATCTTCACCTGCATCGGCTCTATGCCGAATACAATACAAAGCATGTGGAAGAGGATCTATAGTGAATGGCTTCCGGCCTCTAATTATACTCTGTTATCTGACTTTGATATCGAGTTTTATTATGAAGGGGATACGAAAAGCAGTGATTACCGAAGCGAGATCTGGATACCTGTGAAAGAAAAATAAATATAAGACTGCTGTTCCTTCTGATCAACATGCAAAAGGTGCCAATCGTATGGTTGGCACCTCTTTTTTAGTATTATTCAACCCTAAATACATTCACCAGTTCCTTTAACCTCACAGAATCCTCACCCAGTTCTGCAACATCTTGATTTAAATCTTCCACCGCCACTAACTGCTCCCGTGATGCGCTTATCAGGACACTTGCAGCAGCGGAGGTTTCTTCAGCAAAGGCTGAGATACTTTCCATGGCTCCAAGTGTAACCTCCTTTGCACTCTCGATTTTCTTAATTTCCTCTGCATTCTTTCCAAAGTTGATGATTAGCTTAGTAAATTGATTATTGATATCTTCAAAGATAGCCACTGTCTTTTGTAAAGCGATTTCCTGGGCTTCCACTGTATTACTCGCTTGCTTTGCAGCCTGTGCTGTTTTTCCCGTCCTGTCTTGAATCCTCTTGATAATACCGGCAATTCGGCTCGAGGCATCAGAAGATTCCTCCGCCAGCTTTCTGATCTCTGCTGCCACGACAGCAAACCCTTTTCCGGCATCTCCTGCCCTTGCAGCCTCAATGGATGCATTGAGAGAAAGTAGATTCGTTTGTTGTGCAATCTCATTAATCGTACTTAAGATGCTGCTAACTGCCTTTGACTCATCCTCCAGTTTTTCAATATCCTCTATAATAACCCGGGTTATCACACTGGTTTCTTTTGCTTTGTCTTGCAAATCATCAACGTAAAGAATTTCTCTACCCCTTCACAGCACCCGCAGCGATTCCGTTAACAAACTGCTTCTGTAACAGGGCAAATATCATGATTAATGGCAATACACATAAGATACAAGCTGCAAACAATACGTTCCATTGTGCAGGGTTTTCTCTATCTCCCAAGAATTGTATCATTCCCACCGGAAGAGAATATTGTTCTCTCTTGGAGATGAATACCATTGGGAAAAAATAATCATTCCAGATCCATAAACCTTGCGTAATAATTACTGAAATAGTCGCTGGCTTTAAAAGAGGAAATACAATCTTCCGAAATCTGATCCATAAATTAGCCCCGTCCAAATATGCTGATTCTTCAATTTCGATTGGTACACTTTTCATAAACCCTGTGAACAGGAAAATTGAGAAGGGCATACTACAGGTGACAAACATAATCATTGGAGTAAATCGATTATTTGGAATATTTAATCGTCCAAACATCTGGGCGATCGGGACAATTACCATCTGTGCAGGTATTACTAATCCTGCAATAAAGAAATAATATAATCTCTTGCTCGTTGCTTTTTTTACTCTTGCAATCGGATATGCTGACATGGATGCTATTATAACTATAACTACAACCGAACCTACTGTCGTCATTAAGCTGTTTGCCAAGCCATTTGGATAGTTCATCTTATTAAATGCTTGTAGGTAGCTTTCCAGGTTGAATTCAATAAACAGCGATAAGGGAGATGTCATATTCTCAATGGAACGAAAAGAACTTGATAGTATTATTAATAGGGGAGATATGGTGAACACTAAAAACAGAATCAACACCATATATATAACAACCGTTCCGGGTTTTATTTTCTTATTCATCATATCTCAACCTCTCTTTTATTCATGAAGATAAGCATTAAAATTGTTATTACTATGATCACAATAAATGCCACCACGCTAAATGCACTGGCTTTTCCCATCATCTGATCATTAAACGCTGTTTTAAAAATGACATACATTAAGGTCTGCGTTGATTTTCCGGGTCCGCCGTTGGTCATAATAAAAGAATAGTCAAATGCTTTTAATCCACCGATAACATTAAGAATTACATTAATCGTTATGGTTGCTGTAATCAGCGGAAGTTTTACCATTTTTATAAGCTTCCACTCGGTACATCCATCTATTTTACCTGCTTCCAGCAGACTCTCATCGATTGTCTGTAAACCTGCCAGGTAGATAATCATGGTTGTTCCAACGTTTTTCCAGATATCAACCACGGAGATAGCAAACAATGCTGTATTATAATTTCCTATTACATTAAATTCAGATCCATTTAAACCAATTCTATTCATAAGGGAAGCAACCATACCGGAATCCGGCATGTACACATAGGACCAGATAAAGCCAACTACGATTGCACTGAATAAGGCAGGTATATAGGCACCTGTACGGAAGAAAGTTTTCCCCTTAATTTTCACATTCAATAACATGGCTAAAATCAGGCCGAGTATATTGCTACCCGCAACTATAATTACTGTGTATACTAAGGTGTTTTTGATCGCTAAAACAATCGAACCTTCTTTGAAAATACGGATAAAATTCTTTAATCCAACAAAATCATAATTATAATTAATTCCATTAAAGTTAGTGAGGCTATAATAAAATAATTGCAACACCGGATATACCCAAAATACTAAAAATAGTACCAAGGCAGGAAGCACAAATAAATACATTCGATTCGGCATAACTAATGAAGTCTTATTCTCAGCAAGTTTTTTCAAAATGGATCATCCTTTCAATAAAGGGAGTGTTGCAACTACGAAGGAATCGTAATTTGCAGCACACCCTTATCAATTCTCAACGTCTTACTATCAACTATTGATTTTCAAGCAACTCTTCTAATTTCATCTGCATACCGTTAGTGATGTCAGCAACCGTAGTTCCCTGACCTCCGATCATACTTCCGAATAAGGCTTCCATCTCATTCTCTGTACCTGCAGGCCATGCCTGATTGCACCAATACCATGCTTTTCCTTGATTATAAAGTTCAATAAAGGGATCAAATAACGGGTCGTTATTATCCGCACCATAACCATATGTAATAACAACACTTCCTCTGTCTGCATAAGCTTTATAAAGATCAGACTCGCCATCATACCAATATTCTAAGATTGCCTTAATCTCGTTGGGATATTTTGTACCTACATATACTGCAGGACCGCCACCCGGTGCCATGGAGGCATAGGTTTCGGAGCCGGTGCCCGGTAACGGGAACATGCCTCGTTCAAAATCAGCTGCGCCCTGAGCCTTTAATGCACTCGCATTGAAAGAACCATCAAAGGTCATCGCTGCTTCTCCATCGATAAATTTCTGAATACCTTGTGCAGCACCTAAGCCCAAGGAGGAATCGATGATATATCCTTTTTCATAAAGTTCACCATACATCTCTAATACTTTGTTCCACATACCTTCATCGGTAAACTTAGTTTCTCCGGTTCTCAACTGATCATCGAAGGAAGGATTATTAGGATACACTTCATTTGCTGCAATCTGATATAAACCAAACTGCATTACATATGCATCCTTATCTCCCATTACGATCGGTTGAATTCCGGCATTCTTAAGAACTTCACAGCAATTCAGAAATTCATCCCAGGTAGTTGGAACACTTAACCCATTTGCCGCAAACATGTCCATGTTATAATAGGTACCAAGAATGGAAACACCCTGAGCCACGCCATATACCTTGCCTTCATAGGAGAATGCTTCTTTTGCTGCATCGCCTGCCAAATCAAGACAGTTTAAATCAGAAAGATCTAGCAGATATCCTGCTTTTGCCAATCCAACAACGGAGTTTGATCCTGCATATTTCGGTTGTACTAAGACGATGTCAGGGCTTTCACCTGAGGCTAATTTCGTTTTTAAGGCTGTATAATACTGATCATCTGGTAATTTAGTCACTTCTAACGTAATATTAGGAAATTTCTCTTTTACAAACTTAGGAAGTACCTCTGTTTCGAAGTCACCCTCTGTTGCCACACCTGAAAACATCATGGTTATTGTGATATCTTCTGTAGTAACTTCCGCATCTTCTGTTGCAACTTCAGAGGTATCCTCTGTTGTCACTTCCGGTGCTGTTGTAGTAGCTTCCCCACTGTCCGACCCACTGGTACTAACATCCTTTTTGGCGCACCCTACGAAGCTTGCAGCAATCATTGCCACCATAAGCAATACTGACAAAAACTTTTTCATAAATTACCTCCACTAAATATTTTTTATTACATTTAGATATTAACACATCAATAGTGTATTTTTGTTCGGTGTTATGGTGCACTATTTTTAGATATAAAAAGAGTATCCCTCAGGAACCTAACTGTTCCATATTGGGATACCCACTGATGCCTTTACCTATATTGATTTCTATTATTATTTCTATATTGATTTCAATATTGATTTCTACTTTGTCTGTCTGTATTAATAATAATGTACTATGACGAATGCTTCGTACGATATTCTTCCGGAGTAACCTTTGTCATCTTCTTAAATACACGGAAAAAGTATTTAAAATTATCATAGCCAACCGCTTTGGATATCTGATACATCTTTTTATCGGTATCAATTAATAATTCCTTTGCCTTTTCAATTCGAATCTTTGTTACATAATCGATGAAATTTTCACCGGTCTTTTCTTTATAAAGATGACTGAGATAACTTCTGTTAATATAGAACAAAGACGAAATGAATTCCAAATTCAGTTCGTTATAATAATTTCGATTCACGTAGATCTGGATTTTGCTGATAACATCATCGCTTGCATAAACTGTACTATGTTCCAGCGCTTTTGATATGTTAATGAACAGCGTGGTTAGGCATGCTTTTAATTCATGAAATGAGAATATGGATTGGAAAATGTTATCTATATTATTTGACTGGCCTACCATGTTGACATGAATATAATTGTTTAGAATAAGTCTTACTTGTTGAATTAAATGCAACGAGTAGTACTTCATGTCTTCTAGCGTTAGCTCATCTATTTCTTTGATATACATGAATAAATTATCGATTAACCCGGGAATCAGATTTGCTTCTGAAGCTTCAAGACGGAAAAAGAACTCTTCTGCTAAGGGCCAATTAATTTGTGTTGGCGGATTAAAATTCTTTCTATAATAATACATCGTCTCTTTATCCGCCATCGTACAAGTATTTAATGCTTGAACACTTTCTTGATAAGCACCGTGTAATTCAGAAGTACTTGTTTTTGTACTGCTTATACCAAGGGATAGCGTTTTTTCTTCTTCTGAGAAGAATTGAATGATTGTCGAATAGATTTGTTTGATATACTTTTCAAGAAAGACCGGATGATCCTCGTGAAAAAACAGCAACAAAATACCGATATTGGGGTTGTGGAGATGCGGTAAATATAAAACAGAATCACTGATATCATTTTCCCTAATGTATTGATCAACACTAATGGGGTTGATCGGTGTACCGGAATAAAGGGTGATAAGAACCATATGACGAGTATTCATGAGTTGCTTTAAACGCTCGGAGCTAAAGCTCTCTACATATGGCTGATACCCGAGAATTAATGATTTCAGCATATGAAGATCATAATCATACTTTAAATAATCCTGACCTTCCTCAAGAATAGAAAGCTGCTCTTTTGTCTGGAGAGAATTTTTTAGTGTTTCAATTGTTTTAAGTACTGCATCACAAATATCATTTTTTGAGAAGGGCTTTAATATGTAGCCGGAGGCATTCACGGCGATTGCTTGTTTCGCATAGTCAAAATCCTTATAGCCACTGATAACGATTATAGGTATATTCGGATATCTCTTATGGAGCTCGCCTAAGAAGACTTCTCCTCCCATATTAGGCATATTCATATCGGTAATAACCAAATCCGGGTTTTCCTGCTCAACAAGGCTCAGTCCTTCTTCTCCGTCTGCGGCTTCACCAACGCAGCTTACCTGGTCTTTGATGGACTCCAGCTTTTTAATGGTACCTTTTCGAATTAAAGGTTCATCATCTACTACAATATACCTAAACATTAATATCACCTCGCTCTATTCTTGGAACCTTAATGAGAATGCTTGTACCTTTCCCTTCGATACTATCAATTGATAATCCGTAATCAAGACCATAATATAACTGAATACGCGTATGTATATTCTTTAAACCTATGCTTATTTGCTCTCTATGACCAAGCTCGGTAAATTGCGGCGGCTTGTTCAGCATTTCTTTAATCTTACTAAGCTGCTCCATAGGAATACCCTTACCGTTATCCTGAATCTTAATGTTTACTATGCTGTCTTCAATATATGCACTTAGTGAAATAGATCCTTTGATGGAACAGCGATTTAGACCATGGTACAGAGAGTTTTCGACCAAGGGCTGAAGAATAAGTTTTAGTATCTTCGTATCAGTAATACTCTCTTGAATGTCATAAAGGATCTGAAAATTAGAATCAAATCGAATGAGCTGGATTGAAACATAATCTTGAACATGCTTCAGCTCCTCCTGTAAGCTTACAAGTTCACTTTTGGTTTTAATACTATATCGAAACATATTACCAAGGGCTAAGGACATAATGGATATCGATTCTACCTCTTCAATTTCGGCGATACTGTTTATTGACTCTAACGTATTAAAAAGAAAATGTGAGTTGATTTGAGCTTCGAGTGCTCGCATCTGTGCATCCAAGGTAATGAGCTTGTTCTGGTATTCGTTCTTTATGTAATGGTTGAGTGAATTAACCATGGCATCATGCTCTGTAAATAGAATACCGATTTCATCATTTCGATTTTTATATTTATGTGTGGTAATCAACCCCTGGTTTTTAATGCTTCGCATGTGATTACTCAAATGAATAATCGGGTTTGTTACATAAACGGACAACAAAAAGGCGATAACGATGATAATGAAAGCACAACCCATGGAAAATATGATTAACACTATCTTTGTATATTGGAACTGATCGGTTAATTCACTTAGATTTATTACAGTCGTAAGTTTTAATCCCCATTTATCTAACGTCATATCCTTGTATAATTTATCTTCATTAGAAAGTTGAGATATTTCATAATTAATGTTATTCTGATTAGTGTAGAGAATATCTTCCGAGGAGTCCTTTGCTATGGTAATAAGCAGGGTGTTAGGTAGTGTATTCACACTACTTAAGTCAAGTATGGTAGGAGAACAGTCGATCAGGATAACCCCTAGAAACTCTCTCGTATATACATCATATAAGGCTTTTGAAAAGAAGATGGAATCCTCGGATTTTAATACGAACTTTTTTGTAGATAAATCGCTGATGTAGAGTGCACCTTGTTTACTCAACGTATCCTGATACCAAGCTTCATCAATCGGTTTATAACCTGGTCTGATATCAATGCCATTACCCCAGCCGAAATTCTCACCGTTCGGGGTAAACACAAAGATACCGTTGATATAACTATTCGAATATAAAAAATTCTGACAGATATATTTTATATTATTTCGGCTGGTCCATAAATCGTAGACCGTATAATCCGAGCTGTTCACGTTGTATTTTTTAATATCATCCACTAAGGAGTAGGAATTATCTGTCTCCGTCTGAAAAATTGAAGTTAATTTATTAACTTCGTCTAATGTGTCACTGATATTATTAACGGCATTATTTACAATATTATCAACGACTTGAGTGGTTTGTTCATTCGTTAATCTTGTATAACGTGAGAATACAAAGGCGGTTATCGCAATGATAGGGATGATGGAGATAGCTAGAAATAATAATAATATTCGAGTTTTTAGTTTCAAATATAGACCTCCTTTGTATAAATAATCAGATGATTGCGAAACTCAAAAACTGTGGCAATTTACATATAATTGATACAGTTCCTGAGCGAAATTTGCGCGGAATCAGCATGGAGCGAAGGGACTTGTATCAAGTGTATGTAAAATCAATTAGTATCTATCAATTTGCAATTATCTAATAATAATATACCATGCCATCAAACAAAAGTATACTGCTAATGTTAAATGATAACAAAAATACTTAGATTACTATCGGAGGATGTTCAATGAAAAAACTATTGTCGGTTATGCTTCTTCTAGCACTCATTTCTTCAAGCTTCCTGGGTTGTACCAATAAAGCTAGCAACAGTGACCCTGATAGTATCGTTACAAAAGGGGAGCCGGAAGCCACCAATATTGCAGCTGAAGATAAGGGACTTACGGAAGATCATATTACGATTTCCATGATGTATTCCGGTGTAATAACAGAAGATGACTTCGAGACTGAGATTCTTCCGACATTAGTGAAAGAGAAATTCCCTAATATTACCTTGGAAGTATCAAAGTTACCGGATGATCAATATTATACAGCATTGAAGACTAAGCTAGCTTCCGGTGAATGCCCGGATATCATCTTAGTACAGCCCAAATATGCAGGTCCGAATTCCGTTATCAGTTTGGCGAAAGCCGGTTATCTCCTTGATCTTACGAATTTAAAATGTAATGATCTGGCAGGTGACTCATTAAAAGATGTCTATACCTATGAGGGAAAAGTCTATGGTGTTGCACAGGGTGTTTCCATTCTTGGCACTTATTATAACAAGGATATGTTCCAGGCAAATGGACTAAGTGTTCCAACCACCTGGACAGAATTCCTGAATTGCTGTGAGATTCTGAAGAAGGCCGGAATCCAACCGATTGTTATGGGAGATAAGGATGCCTATGTAATGCAGTTTGGCTTATATCAGCTTGCAGCGAATGAAATATATTCTAACAATCCACTGTATGATGATCAGTTACGAATCGGAGAAACTAAGTTTACCGATGTAGGAACGTGGGATAAGGTTCTCCAGATGTATTATGAGCTATATGAAAAAGGGTATATGATAGATTCTTCCTTAGTTTTAGGAGCGGAGCAGTCGATTCAATTATTCATCGACGGTGAAGCAGCGATGACCTTTGATGGCTCCTTTAACGTTGGTGCACTGAAGACAAGAGGCGCGGTTGACTTTGAGCGTGGGATGTTCCCTCTTCCGGGAAACGGCTCCGAGGTATATGCAGCCATGGCACCGGGTGGCGGTCCTGCAGTATATGTAGGCACAGAATATCCGGACGAAGTCAAAGCAATCTTAGAATATTGGTATGATGGAGAATCTGATCTTTATAAAGCATTTGCAGACCGGAAAACTGTTATTATTACCAATGGCTATGGATCAGATAATTATGATCCGCTGTTTGAGCCATTTGTTCAATTATATCGTCAGGGAAAAGCATGGTACTGGTGTAATCAAGCATGGCCTTTAGGCACGGAAACTGAGATGGAAGCGTTATTTGGACGTATGATTGGAAAACAAGGGACCACGATTGAAGATATCACAAACGGAATGCAGATTAAATTAGAAGAATTGCTGGGAGGCAAGAATGAATAGAAAATATAATAGTAAAAGATCCAACAAGGCTAATAACACAGAGAATTCCGGAGTAATACTCGAAAAGGATAAGCCATTATCACAATCCATGGTCTGGAAGCTGCAAGCAGACTTCTATGCACAACAAGGCCCGGAAGCATGGATTAAGGGTATTGTTCCTCAATATATAACAACCAATCCCTATATTGCGAACCTTTATGCTAAAACTGTCTTTGGGTATTGTAGAGACATCGCATTTAGCAAAGATTTTGATATCAATACTACCATCTACATTATGGAGCTTGCGGCAGGGGTGGGACGATTTACATATACATTTCTTAAGAGATTTATAAAATTAATTGACAATTCCTCGCTGAAGGGACTAAGTTTTAAATACATCGTTACGGATCTTGCTGAGAGAAACGTAGATTACTGGCTAAACCATAGCTTATTAAAGCCTTATTTTGAAAGCGGAGTCCTTGACTGCGCAACCTTTGATATGGCTCAGGAGGAAGATCTTCGATTATGCTACAGCGGTGAAGTTCTAAGTGCAGGTAATCTTAAGAATCCACTAATTCTATTCGCTAATTATACCTTTGACAGTCTTCCTCAAGATACCTTCTATGTTAATCAAGGTGAACTTTATGAAGGTCTAATTACAATTACTTCGAAAGGCGAGCAGCTTGATCCTGAGGATAAATCCATATTGGCTGGTTTAGACTATGACTATACGGATAAGCCTATATCGGGTAGTGGATATTACGAAGACAATAATCTGAATGATATCCTTCTATATTATAAAGATACTTTGGAGGATACCGCCTTTTCCTTACCGAATATTGCCCTTCAATGCATTCACCGATTAAGGACGTTATTTAACGATGATATAATACTGATTTCCACTGATAAAGGTTATCGGAACGCCTCGTCCATGGACAAAAACTATCATCCCTTTTTATCAAAGCATGGCTCCATATCCCTAACTGTTAACTTTCACGCATTGGAATTATATTTTAAGGGCCTTGGGGGTAAGGCCATACACAGTATCTATGAACATGAAAATGTAACCATGTCTTTGTTTTTATTAAGTCAGCGTTCTCATGATTTCTCAGAAACTGCCATGGCCTATGGTGAGATTATTGAAAGCATAGGACCGGATGATTTTTATGTTATGAAAAAAGCTATTGTCCCTTTAATTAAGTCTCTTACGACAAAAGAGCTGCTGACCTTTCTAAGATATACTGTTTGGGATTCAAGAACCTTCCTAGAATTCTATAACACCTTACTGGAAAGAATCGCAGACGAAGAGGATTTCCCAAAAGACGAGTTGGTTGCCATCATACATAATGTCTGGGAACATTATTTCCCGATTGGGGAAGAGGGAGATTTGTCTTATTGTTTAGGAACCTTATTAGGCTATTTCGGTTTTGATAGTGAAGCCATCCGGCTTTTTAAGTCTTCCATTGAATTTTACGGTGAAACTGCTGCCATATATTACGAAATAGCACTGTGTTATTACAACTTGCATGAGCTTGAAAAAGCCTTGGAGTACATAGAAAAGTCACTTCTTTTGGATCCCAACTTTGAAGAAAGTAAGTTACTAAAAAGCTTAATTGAAGAAATAGATGATAGAACATAACAACGCAACGCTTGAGTGGTTTAATAATACTAGATCAAAATAAGAAAACAGGTGCCACACCGTCTTTTAGTGAAGCACCTGTTTTCTTATTCACTTTATTAAATATTCATATCACGTTTCTGGTAAAAGTAATACGTTAAAGTTAAAAAAACAGCAACCAGTACGAGGCATAAAAGAGAAATAATGATACTTAATCCTTCTCCATAAACTGCCTTTTCTAAACTAAAGTAGTTAAAGGGGGCAAATATGTTCAGAAAATCCAGATGCTCTACCAAACCCGTTATTTTAGTTATGATATAACCTACAAGCAGTATGTTCGTTGCAGTGGTACCGGATTTTTTAGACTTCCGCATAAAAGCAGCCAATGTTGCTCCAAGGGATAAGTAAATTAATTGTACGAAAATCATCGATACATGTAAGATTAAAATCTCACCGGAAATATCTTCACCGGTATCGAAAGTGGATACAATAGCGAATGAGGATAACAAGGATACAATATTTAAAATCGTAACATTCACTAAAGCAGCAAGTAGTTTTGCTGTAATGATAACATTTCTTGAGACAGGTTTAGCAATTAAGAATTCTGTAGTCTTATCTCTCTCCTCCTTCGCAATGATGCTACTACCTAATAAAGCGGCATGAATTGCAGCGGTAATCTCAATATAAGGGAATAAAAAAGCAAAAAAACCACTTAACTTAGTAACTTCAAAATTCCCAAGTCCCAACAATACTTTCATTGTCTCTGGTAATTTATCAAACACAGCACTGCTTGCTCCGCCCGAGGAATAAGCTGTATATTTACCCATACCGCTCATTACTAATAGGAACATGCACACACTCCATATGATCAGGGCTTTTCGATTAGCCTTTAATTCTTTTATAAATATATTCATGTTTACCTCCATTATGGCTCTTTCCGCCATTACAAAATCTTATGAAAGAAGCCGCCCTGCGGGTTCTTTCTGTGTGAAGACGTTTTATCTTCACACTTTGCCTCCTGAATAAATATTTGGCATCTTAGCTTATGGCATGGATATCTTTCTTGCAATATATGATATAGCTGGCAACAATTGAAACTACTACAACGACCGCACCAACGATTACATATAAGGCCTCATAGCTTGCGTTATTAATGATGTATATGACATCAAAATATTTAAATGGAGAGAAGATGCGTTCCAATTTATCACTGCTATCAGTTACAAGAAACGCACCGATAAAGTAAAATCCAAAGACAAAACCGAGAGAAAGCGGTAGCACAGTTTTAATCTTTTTAAAGAATACGGATATAACCATACCGATAGCAGCAAATATGACTTGAACAAAAAACATCGTAAGATTGATCATAATGAAAAGCTTAACATCAAAATCCGTATTCGTAAGGTTTGCCAGAAGCACCGTCATGGTAATGAATACAATATTAGTTATCACTAAGGATGTAACTACTGCAAGAAGCTTTGCGCTTACGATTAAACTACGGGATACCGGTTTAACCAGGAGAAAATCAGCGGTTCGCTCCCTCGCTTCCTTCGACAGGATGGATAGCCCGAGATTCATGGCCTGTATTGCACCACATATAATAATAAATGTAAAAATGAAGGAGTAAAATCCTAATAAGGAAGTAATGTAGTCCAGATTAATTCCTAGGATATCCCTAACAGCAGGCGGGTAACTTCCTAATAGTTCTTTGAAATCCTCCGCATCCTTTACGATACTCTGATACATCGATAGATAGAGGGCTGCTAATGCAAGAATACTCAATGTCCATGTGATCGTTGATTTTCTTAATGACTTAACTTCGAACAGAAACATATTCATATTCTTTAGTCCTCCTTCGCATAATAATGCATAAATATTTCCTCAAGGTCAGGCTCTACGATAGAAATATTACGGAGCTCAATCTCACTGATCTTTTTCATCATGGGTTTAAGATTACCCTTGAATATAAAGTTAGCTGTATCATTCTTGATTTCTAAGCTGCTCACACCCTTAATATTGAAAACTTCTTTGTCAATACCGGATTTTGCTTCGATACTGAACCGCTTGTAACTGTTTTCCTGAAGTGTACTCATCTTTTCCGTCTTTATGATTCTACCTTCTTTGATGAATGCTACACGGCTACACATTTTCTGTACTTCGCTAAGGATATGTGAGGAGAAGAATACAGTAGCCCCTTTTTTGTTCTCTTCAGCAATGAGGTCAAAGAACTTCTGCTGCATTAAAGGATCCAAACCGCTGGTGGGTTCATCGAGTATGATTAACTTTGGCTCGTGTAATAATCCCTGTACAATTCCGACTTTCTTTTTATTACCGAAGGAAAGGTCGTCAATCTTCTTTTTCAAATTCAGGTCCATGATCTCTGCAAGTTCATTGATCCGTTTCGTACAATCTTTTTTGTAGAAGCTTGCTGAATATTTAAGTAAATCAATAACTCTCATATTATCATAATAGAATACCTCGGACGGAAGGTATCCAACTTCTTTTCTTACCTCAGGATGTTCGATGCAGCTTTTACCAAAGATGGTTGCGGTTCCCTTCGTGGGATAAATAAGTCCTAACAGAGTACGGATGGTTGTCGATTTACCTGCTCCGTTGGGACCGATAAACCCGAATACCTCACCCTCTTCAATATTAAGATTGACATCAACAACGCCCCTTGATTTCCTGTAATTCTTAGTTAGACTCTTAATTTCTACTACATTCATACCTATATCCTCCAATTAATATTTTTCAATCTCGTAACGGTAATACTATCCACTGAACTACTGATTATAAATACTCTTCCTTATATAAATTATTCTTAAGCAGATTCATACTTTCGTAAAAGTCATTACATACGGTATCGAGATCTTCTGCCTGAAGGCTTTTCGAAGGATTGGCAAAGCCTTCACTGATCCACGTCAGCATTTTCAGAACCAGCGTTACATCGACACCGTCTTTAAACTTTGAATAATCCAAACCTTCAAAAACATACTTATTCCGGAAGGCTTCGCTCTGAGACATCATAGCGGCTATATCCTCCTTCACCTCTTCATTGGTTTCAAAAAATACACTATTCAAATATTGCATTGTCGCAGGATGCTTCTTCAGTACAGCAACTTTTAACGTTGTTGCCATTTTAATTCGTTCAAAAAAATCCGTTATACAGATGTCAAACTTAACATAGATTTCTTCCATAATCAAATTAACGCAAAAATTAAACAGATAAAAATACAACTCTTTTTTGGTACCAAAGTAGTGAAAAATCATCGCTTTCGATATACCTGCTGCATTTGCTATATCACTTACCGATGTTTTCTTATAGCCATTCGTGCCAAAGGTTTCCAGTGCCGCATTAATAATTGTACTTTGTTTTTCTAATGATAAACTATGAAACTTCTCCATTACTCCCTCCTTACTCTTTCGACCAAATCGGTTTATAGAAGAAGTATACTCTTATAAACCGATTTGGTCAATACTGAATATTGCAACTATTATCAAATTTATATTATGAATGCAATTTTGAAGCAACTGATCATTGAGCATCATACTGGTTTTGCTCAACCTGGCTGCATAGAGTATACAGCGCAGATATGCTCTGTATCTGTGCCCTATTTATCTTCGCCAGATGACTTTCAATACTGGCTACAATGGCTGATACTTTTTCCGTATCATCAAAGTTGAATTTGTGCATTTCCTTACGGATTTGTTCTACTGCATATTTCTCGCCCCGCGCTCGCATAGAGAACTTGAGTGCTTGTATCATCAAGATTTCATCAATATGCGATTGCGTAAAGGTTCTGTAGTTGTTTGAAGAGCATCGGCTAGCGGCTATAAGGCCGATTTTGTCCCAATATCGTATGGTGGAGGGGATGATGCCCGTAATTTTACTTACAGCATCCATCGAATACTCCTTTTGAGCAGCAATTTTCTTTTTTTGTAAAAAACGCTGCTTGATTTGGTCACAAATATATTTTTCGTTCTGAAGTGCTGCTTGTGCCTTGTTCGCCATCCAAAGAGCTTCATCGATTTGTCTTGCCATGACTGGCTTTAGTATTTTTGCAACCTCCGATAGGGTAAATCCATGCATCATCTCCCTAATGCAAATGAAGTATGCAATATGTTCGTTGGTATAAATTCTATAGCCGTTTGATGAGCGCATCACATCGGGAATCATTCCAAAACTTTCGTAGTGCCGAAGCATCGTTGTACTTACCTTCAATCTTCTGGCTATAACAATGGGGCGTATCGCCATAACAGTCATCTCCTTTTTAATACATTATAAAACTACTCTAAGGTTTTTGCAATAAATAGGCATGTTAAGACGTATAATCCTCCATAATTGCATTAATGTTGTATAATTTAGATAAGAGCATAAGAACAAAGCTTCTTTGCACCAATATTAAATGTATAATTCAGGTGATAATAATGATAGGAGGATTCTATGCAAAACATAATAATTGAACATGCTACGGAAGGTAATTTAAAAGACATTTCATTGGAAATACCAAAGAACAAACTTGTTGTGTTTACAGGGCTTTCCGGCTCCGGCAAATCAACCTTGCTCATTGATGTTCTTTTTAACGAATGCCAAAGGCAGTATTTGGAAGCTTTGTCCTTACAGGGTATCCACAAACCAAAGGTAGAGCGTATAAGAGGCGCTTCCCCGGCTGTAGTAATTTCTCAGACAGATGCTAATAAAAATCCTCGTTCCACGGTAGGAACAATGACAAATGTTTATACAGACCTGAGGATGGTATATGAAAAGCTAGGAATAAGGATATGTCCTCATTGTGGGGAAATGATCTCGTCCGCAGATTGCAAGGAAGAGACCGAAAAGACAGGAAATGATTTTCATGTATTCATGTATTGCTGTGAATGTGGCAAACGGATGGATAAGATTACCCGCACACACTTTTCTTTTAATACAAGAGAAGGAGCCTGCCCGACTTGTGAAGGCCTTGGGAAAATCCATTCTATCAGAAAAGAGCAGATAGTCAATGAAGCACTTTCGTTGGAAGATGGTGCGATAAGTTATTGGGAAAATCAATATGGAGAATACCAGATTTCTATTCTATATGCTGCCTTTGAGTATTACGGTATCCCAATTACTACGAATACCCCAGTAGAACAATTCAGTGAACTGCAGAAAGTAATTCTGTATGATGGCATTGAAAGCGACAAGGTGAAAAGTGCTTTTCCAAATCGCAAGGCACCTAAAACTGTAGCCTTGGGTAAATTTGAAGGGGTGTATCCCATATTGTGGCGGCGGTTGTCCGAAAAAAATGGGGATGTGAAACAGTTGAATCAATACTTCGACACAGTAGAATGCCCAAGCTGTATGGGTGAAAGGATTAGCGAATTGTCCCGAAGCATTACTGTAAATGAAATACGATTACCACAACTGTCACTCTTTTCTTTAGAAAAATTAAGTCAGTGGGTAAAGGAATTAGGAGCTTCATTGACAGAGCAGCATGCGGTGTTCGTAACAGCATATCTGCGAGATATAGAAACAAAGCTCAATCGGTTTATTAATGTAGGGCTTGGTTATCTCTCACTTGATCGTCAGACTGTTACTTTGTCGGGGGGAGAATTACAACGAATGAGACTTGCAGCAATCTTGGACTCAGATTTGTCGGGTGTGATTTATATTTTAGATGAACCAACGGCTGGCCTTCACCCGAAAGATACCGCAGGACTCATAACTATTCTCCAGAAATTGCGTGACTTAGAAAATACAGTGCTTGTGATTGAGCATGATGTAGATATGATGGCTGCCGCAGACTATATTGTGGACATTGGCCCCGCCTCCGGAAAATATGGAGGCGAAGTTGTTGCATTGGGAACCTTTGAAGAGATAAAATGCCAAGAAGGGTCTGTAACCGGCAGCTATCTTCGTAATCCCGGATCCGGTAAAACTATGTTCAGAAAAGTAACCGGAAACGTAGTTCAAATTGAAAATGCGGACAAGTTTAATCTGAAAAATATCAATGTTACTATTCCGGTCGGATGCTTCACTACTGTTACAGGGCCTTCGGGCTCGGGCAAGTCAACTTTGATATTTGAGGTGCTGGCGAAGGGTCAGCATCATTCACAAAACAACCGTGTATTAGGGCTTGAGCAATTTGATAATCTGGTCGAAATTGAACAATCCGCAATCACAAAAATGAAGCGCTCCAATGTGGCAACCTATTCTGAGGTATATTCAGAAATCAGAACTATCTTTGCAAAAACAAATGAATCAAAAATAGCAGGGTTAACTGCAAAACACTTTTCCTTCAATACTCCCGGTGGCAGGTGTGAGAATTGTGAAGGGTTAGGCTATGTTGACAGTAATATGTTGTTTTTTACCAACATTGAGGTTGTTTGTCCTGTTTGTAATGGAAATCAGTTCAATGACAGTGTATTGGCCGTGAAGTATGAAGGTCTTTCGATCAAGGATGTTTTGAACCTATCTGTGGAGGAAGCGATCAATTTATTTTCAAAGCATCCAAAGCTCATAAAGATTTTGATGCTTCTTCAAGATGTTGGACTAGGGTATTTGGAACTTGGACAAACCCTTACCACATTATCCGGAGGGGAAGGGCAACGCCTTAAACTTGCTAAGGAGCTGATCGGTAGCAGTTCGGGTAAACGAAATCTTTACTTGCTGGACGAGCCTACAACCGGTTTGCATCCGAAGGATGTTGAACATTTTCTTGTTCTTCTAAATCGTATGGTGGACGCAGGTAATACTGTGGTAGTGGTAGAACATAATCAGCAGATGATCAGAAACAGTGATTGGATCATTGACCTTGGCCCGGAAGGTGGCGAAAAAGGTGGTAAGATTATTTTTACCGGAACACCCAAAGAAATGCTTGAAACAAGTCAAAGCGTGACCGCAAAATATTTGTAGTACGTTAGCATAAGCTTTATTATGAAATGATTGATATTAACCGGGAAAAATGTTATGCTACCCATGGCAAGCAAAAAGAATGTCTTTTCTACCTGAAAATCAATTATAACATTAACGATCCGGTAGATAATAATAAAAGAGCTTATTTGATGAGGCTCTTTTTTAGTGATAAAGAGAGGTAATAATATGATAAAAGTTGATAACTTATCTTACTCATTTCCGCAAAAGGATCTCTATAATAATATTTCATTTACGTTAGAAGAAGGCCAACACTGCGCTTTTATAGGAACAAGCGGCAGTGGAAAAAGTACCTTAATCGATATCCTTATGGATCCGGAAAGATATATGTTCGATGGAACGATAGAGATCACCCCCGATTGCAAAATTGGGTATGTAAGCCAGTTCTCTAGGCTAGACAACACAAAAGAAGTTACAGTTTTCGAATATCTAGCGGAAGATTTTATTAAGCTTCAACACGAGCTCACCTCTATCTGCACTGCGATGGAAACCTCTACAGATATTGATCCTTTACTGGAAAAGTACCAACTGGCTTTAGATGCATTTCATGCCATTGGAGGAGATGATTTCGAACGCAACATTACTATAAAACTAAACCTTGCAGACCTTAGCAAGCAAGAAAACCTAATGATATCTAAGCTTAGTGGCGGAGAATTCAAACTTATTCAAGTAATTAAGGAAATGCTAACTGTTCCTGACTTGATGATCATGGATGAACCCGATGTATTTTTAGACTTTGAGAATCTTAACTCACTTAAAAAACTAATTAACTCCTACAAAGGGATCATGCTGATTATTACGCACAACAGATATCTGCTGAATCATTGTTTTAATAAAATTATTCACCTGGAAAACACGGAACTCCAAGAGTTTAATGGAAGCTATCTTGACTATAACTTCTCCTTACTTCAACGTAAAATCGAGTTACAAGAACTAGCTGCTGTTGATACGGAAGAACTTGAGAGAAATGAGGTCTTAATCGATAAACTAAGATCTACTGCAACTGTCCATACGGAAGCTTCCAGAGGCAAATCCCTTAAGGCAAGAATTAAAATCAAGGAAAGACTAGAAGCACGTAGAATTAAAGCGCCTTTTGTAGATATTAAACAACCGGATATCCGTTTCCTTACAGTTAATGAAATCGAAGAAACGATCGCTTTAAAAGTTACTGATTACAGTATTGCTTTTGATGATATGCTTCTGGAGCATGTTAACTTTGAGATTAAATCTACTGATAAAGTTGCCCTTATCGGTTCCAATGGTTCCGGAAAAACTACTTTACTCCGAGAAATTTTTAATAACAACAATAAATCAATTGAAATTAATGAAGGCACTCGAGTTGCTTATTTATCTCAACTTCAAGGCGAAATGCTAAATGAGTCTAATACGATACTGGAAGAATTCTTTGATGCGGGGTTTAAAACTTATCAGGAGATTCAGTCATATCTTTTCAACTATGGTTTTGAGGGCGAAATCGTAAATCAAAAAATAGATGTTTTATCCGGTGGAGAGAAAAACATTCTTCAATTAGCTAAAATTGCTGCCCATAAAGCAGACCTGTTGCTTCTTGATGAACCAACAAGTCATCTGGACACCTATTCACAAATTGCACTGGAAACGGCCATAAAAACCTACAAAGGTGCGGTTCTAATGATTTCTCATGAATTCTATTCTATCGTAAACTGTATGGATTATGTGTTAATCATTGAAGATAAAACGATTAGAAAAATGAGTATACGGAAATTCAGAAAGATGATTTATGCTAATCACTTTGATAGCGACTATCTAGAAATAGAGCAAAAGAAAAAAGCAGTTGAAACGAAAATAGAACTGGCTTTAAAGGATAGTGATTTTGCACTTGCTAAGGATTTGTCCGAAGAGTTGGAAGAACTGATTAAGTTACTATAAGATAATGTAATTTATCCTTCAGAGCATACCCTCTGTTATGCATTTGTGCTGAGTAACCTCATATCCTGGAAAGTGTCTGTCGTAATGAAATCCCTCAGTTTCTTTCGTTATTTATTAGCTTCTCTTCTCATAAAATAATAATAAATAAATTGTATTGAGGTTATTTATGAGTACAAAGCATTATCTTGTATATGGGCACACAGCAAAAGGGTTTCATGATCTTTTTAGTACTAACCTACAAACTGTACGCCAGCTCTTTGTTCTTCAGGGTGGCCCTATAAAAGTAAGAACTGATTTAATGAAAAAGATTAGTGCTGAGTTGGAGCTATTACAATATTCAGATGAGTACTTACACTGCCCTTCTGATCCGGATTATCTCACCGGTGTTCTCTTCCCTGAACTTGGTGTTGGTATTGTTGACGGAACACCATCTAATGGTATAGAACTGACAGCTACTGACACCAGCGCAGAGTATGTTGACTTGGGAGAATGTTGTGATGCAGCTAAACTAGAGATGTATTCAAATGAAATTTCAGAGGTTCAAAATCAGATGCACCAATGTTTTGAAAAAGCCTATGTCGAGTTTGCTAATGGTTTAAAAGTCCATGATGAATGGGAGAAGATCTATATCTCCAATATGAATTTTCTAAAGGCAGATCAACTAACCGAAGAGGTTATTCAAAAGTTACTTGGAACAACCTTGTTAGATAAACCCAGCTGCGTTAAGCATCGCTTCTTTGGAGGTTCCACACCTTATGGTCCGATGGACTTTGTAGAAAATATTACGGAGAATATCCCTACCCGATATTTTATCAAAGGCCGGCCGGGTTCAGGCAAATCAACTATGTTAAAGAAAATTTTATTAAAGGCTCAACATCAGGGTATTGATGTTGAGGTATATCACTGTGGTTTTGATCCTGATAGTTTAGATATGCTGCTATTCCCCGAATTACATCTTAGTATCTTTGATAGTACATCACCCCATGAATATTACCCGAGTCGTGATGGAGATTATGTTATTGATATGTATGTGGAATTAATTAATACAGGAACAGATGAAGCATACGAAACAGAGTTGGCAGATATCATCTCCCGCTATAAGATCTTTGCTAAGGAAGGAACCGCTTATCTCGCTGAGGCTAAGCACCATCTCGAGGAATTGGAGAAAATCTATGTCGAAGCTACAGATACTGCGATGGTTGATAAACTTTATGACAAGCTCCATCAAAGTGTTATGAAATATCAGCAACCGGATTAGATGATCAAGTGTGTAAGAATTTGAAAATCCGTTTCTTTAGATCAAATCATACGTTGTAGAATAATAAAGCGCATCAGCCAAGCCGATGCGCTTTTGCATTATAAGCTTATTTACTTAGCTAAACATAAGCATCCCCCCCATAATCAGAGAATCACCCCCTGTTCTTGTCGAATCCGGCATGTTATTCTTAAGATAATGTCGATTTTAATATAATATCCTTAAAAATTTCAGATCTTAGAATATAAATAAACATTTCCAAACAGATTTTTTCACCTTCCTAGATCACAGACAGATTGACTTGTCAGCTTTTACTAAATTTGATATGATAGGAATGGAAATACTTAGGAGGTTCTGTCCTAGAACAAAAATGCTAAAAAGGAGAATAGACTATGCTGAAGGTAATTATTGCAGATGACGAAGAGAAAATCTGCCAACTGATTTACACGCTTGTCGATTGGGAAGCATTGGGCATGCAGGTGAAAGAAATTGCCCATAATGGGATAGAGGCTCTCGAGTTTATTAAGATTCATTGCCCGGACATTGTAATTACGGATATCAGAATGCCGGGTTATGATGGTCTAGAATTAATTGAAAAAGCGAAAGAATATAATCTCTCAATAGAATTTATCATTATCAGCGGTTATCAGCATTTTGATTACGCTCAAAAAGCAATTAAATACGGCGTCATGGATTATCTCCTAAAACCGATACAGAAGGAAGAATTAACTTCGACCTTAACGAAGATCAGCGATCGTTTTCTTGTAAAAGCAGAACAATTATCAAAGGAAGAAATGATAAAACTAAGCTTAAAGAATAATATCGGAAAACTCAGAAATGGATTCTTTAACGAAATTCTCTTTCAGAGGGCAAATCGGATGAAAGAACTATCCATAGAAATGGTTAATCAGGAATATCAGTTTGAATTTCAGAAGGGCTGCTTTCAGATGATCACCGTCAAATTAGATGGCTTAGAACCAAACTCCTCCAACCATCTGACCTTTCTGGAAGAGAAGGTCATAACCATAATAAAGCACTGCTTAAAGGACTACTGCTATGATCTGGAGTGTTTTTTTGAATTTAACCTATGTTACTGCATCCTAAATTATAAAAATGATAACAAGAAATCCATACGGAAACAATGTAAGGTGTTACTGGATGAAATAGCTCTGCAGAAGGATATCTTTGAAACCATGGAATGTACCATTGGCTTAGGAACCCCGGAGGCAGACCTTAAAAACATAGGGGATTCCCTGAGAACTGCCATATGGGCATATGAGCAACGACTAATTTGTGGAACCAACCGGATTATTGAATATGATTTTTCATGCTCCAATCGGTTAGCTGATAGTAAGCTATTTCTTGACTTTAATAGGGAAATGAACCTGGCTCTGGATCGGCTGGATAAGAATGCGGTGATCGCGGCCATAAGGTTTTTGAGGGAGGGGTTAAAAGTACACCCTGAAATCAGTGGTCATGAAGTGATACAGATGTCCAAAGAAGTTTGTAATCTATTCTTATTCTCCATGAAAAATAGCAAATTGATTTCCGATGAAAATAATAGCTTTTTTGATACCTATCATAACGGAGTAGCTGATTACGGATCGATCAATCAATTATTTCATTACTTAACCACTACCATCACTACATCCCTGGACAATATTATTGAAGATAAAAAGTTCACAGAGACGAAGCCGATCCGAGAAGCGAAGCGGTACATATTGGAAAATTACAAAAACCCTATCACTCTGGATGAGGTCAGTTTATACATCGGTTTTAATGCTACCTACTTCAGCTCCTTATTTAAAAAGGATACCGGTTATACCTTTTTGGAGTATCTTTCTGAGGTCCGTATCAATAAGGCAAAGGAGCTCTTAAAGGAAACAAATCAAAACATATCAGTTATCTGTGAACAGGTCGGTTATAGTGATGTAAAACATTTTACCAAGATGTTTACGAAATATACCGGTCTAAAACCAAATCAGTACCGGAAGCTGTATTCATAAGCAGAGGAAAGGTAAAATGATAAAAAGAAGGATGCGTTATCTATCAAACAGAATAGCAGCAATATTTATTGCGCTGATTGTACTTGTCGTAATTATGCTTTTGATTCTTACGGTTATCGCCATACAAGAGCAGATTTACGTAGTCGGGCTAGCCATCTGCCTAATCCTACTGGCTCTTATCCTGTATGCGGGTTATAAATGGGTTTACAAACCCTTCCGTGAGACGGATAAAGCCTATCATTTATTCACAGAAGGTCTGATTCTTCAGGGGATTTTTGACCTGCGTTACCCCTTAAGCCCGCAACTTTATAAGGCTAATATGCGTTTTAAGGAAATGTTAGATACAAAAGAGCTGATCAGTATCTCCAAAAAACAAGCGGAGTACCTTGCTTTACAAAATCAGATTAACCCTCATTTTCTATATAATACCCTGGAGGGTATCCGAAGTGAAGCCCTATGTGCCGGAATTGACGGGGTAGCCAAGATGGCTGAAGCTTTGGCAAAGTTCTTCCGTTATACCATATCCAATGTGGATAATCTCGTAACCTTAGAGGATGAACTATCTAATACCTGGAATTACTACAGTATCCAGCAATACCGCTTTGGAGACCGGTTAAAGGTACGGATCGAATATGGTGATGAAGATGAAAAGGACGCTTTAATGCTTCATTTACCCAAGTTGACCCTGCAACCAATTGTTGAAAACTCAATTTATCACGGTATTGAACGAAAAATAGGAACAGGTAATCTATGTATTAAGATCCAGACGACGGAGAACCGTCTGATTATTATCATATCAGATGATGGCCTTGGTATGAGCGAGGAGCAATTAAAGACGATCAACAAAAAATTACAGGAGATATCCTTAGACGGTGTTGCACCGAAGCAGGATAAAAAGGGCGGTATTGCTATCGCAAATGTAAATAACCGCATTAAACTGTTATTTGGCGAGGAATATGGAATATATATCTATAGCACCGTAAACGTGGGAACAGATGTGACCATCACATTACCCAAGATTAAGAATTAGGTATCTATATGAGAGAAGAGATATTTCGAATGGAAAATGTAACACAGCGCTACTTGGGGGTTACATTTTTGGACAACATTAATCTGTATCTATTTAAGGGTGAAATCATGGGCCTGATTCCAATCAACGGGCAAGGGAAATCATCCTTCCTTCAGTTGATCTGCCAGAACCTCCCCATTGATCAAGGGCGGATCTATCTTAATAATGAGCTGATTAATTGTTATGAGCATAGTTCTTTCAGCATGAACCGTGTCTATGTGATTGAACAGAAAAGTAAACTGATACAGGATCTGACGGTATCTGATAATATATTTGTACTCCGAAGAGGCTTTAAGAAATATCTCATTAACAGCAAGGTCTTGAACAAGCAGGTCGACCTGTTTTTAAAAGAGATGTCCGTCCAAATCGATCCGTCGGAACTGGTAATGAACCTGAACCCTTTTGAACAATGTGTTGTTGAACTGGCAAAAGCCATCATAACCGGTTCTAAGCTGATTATACTGAATGATATCAGTAATTTCTTGAGTATTATTGATCTTTCTAAAATTCAAGAGCTGTTAAAGAATTATTCCATAAAAGGCTATACCTTTCTGTACATCGGAAATCATCATGAGGAAGTATTTAAAATATGTAACCGGGTAGCATTAATGAAGGAAGGAACCATCATCCGGGTATTAGATGATACCTCGCTGACGGATGATAATATAAAGCCTTATACGATTGATTTCGAAGAAGCAAAGCCGAGTACACAAGCCCTCGTCCCGAAGGGTATTCTGCGGTTTGAGAATATTTTTACAAACCACTTAAACAATATGTCCTTTTCTATCGAAGAGGGTGAGTGTGTCGTCCTTCTGGATATGAATAATACCATTTATTCGGATCTACTTCAGCTTATGAGTGGAGAGCTGCGGGTAAAGAGCGGTTCCATTCTGTGGAATGAGAAACGTTTTACTAAAAAGATTGCAAGAAATGCTTTAAAAAACGGGATTGCAGTAATTATGGAAAACGCTACAAAAAATATGCTTTTTGATAATCTGAATTATGTAGAGAACTTATATTTCCTGGTTGATAATAAATTAAAGGGATATATCCATAAATCTAAGATCTTAAAAAGTATTACAAATGAATATGCGCACATCGTCGGCGAAGAGATTTATGCCGATGATATTACCGAATTAGGGCTGAACTCTCTGTATAATCTGGTCTACTATCGGATGCACCTATACAAGCCTAAGCTTGTTTTTTGTGTGCAGCCTTTTTCCGGTGCTGATATGTATCTTAGAAAACATATTGCTGACTTAATCCGTGAGTTAAAGCGAAAAGGGATCGCTGTTATTATCCTGGCGGTTAATATCTCAGATACACTAACGATCGCAGACCGATTTATGGTGATTGAAAACGGTTATATCGTAAAAGACTTACCAAAGGAGGAATTCCCACAAATACGCTCTATCGTATAATTAATAACAAAGCAAAAGAATATACCCATAAATCCAATGAATCACCCCTACTTTCTTAAGGTAGGGGTGATACAATTATATCATGGTTACAAACGAATCCATTGTAGAAAAGGTGTTTATTATGGAAGATTATATTGTAGAGCTTAATCATATAAATAAGAGTTTTCCAGGTGTAATGGCATTAAATGATGTCTGCTTCAATTTAAAAGCAGGCGAAGTTATGGCTCTGCTCGGCGAAAATGGAGCAGGCAAATCAACCTTGGTAAAAATCTTGAGTGGTGTTTATTCAAAAGACCACGGGGCGATTAAAGTCTTTGGACAGACGATTGAAGACATGTCCCCCATCAAAGCTGGGGAACTTGGTATTGCAATTATCCACCAGGAATTAAATATGTGTGCACACTTAACTGTTGCGCAAAATATCTTTCTCGGACGAGAGAAGCTTAAATTTGGAATTGTATCTTCCAAAAAGATGAATATGGAAGCAAAAGCAATCCTGAATAGCCTTAATATTGATATTGAACCCGAAACAATTGTTGGTGATCTGCCTGTTTCAAAGCAGCAGATGGTTGAAATAGCAAAAGCTCTCTCCATCAAAGCTAAAATATTGATTATGGATGAACCTACCTCCGCATTAACGTCAAAAGAAATCAGTGATTTATTTATTATTATACAAAAGCTGAAGAAAGAGGGCTGCGGTATCATATACATATCACACCGACTGGAAGAGTTAGAGCATATTGTAGACCGGGCAACTATTCTGCGTGATGGTCAATTTATTGTCAGTATGGATTATAAGGATACTACCTTGCCGAAAATTATATCCTATATGGTTGGCCGGGAGATTACAGAAAAGTTTCCTAGAGTCAACTGTGATCGAGGAGAAAAAATCCTGGAGATCAGAAATCTGAATGCTGGTAGAATGGTTAGGAATATTAATATCGAGCTTTATGCCGGTGAAATCTTAGGCATCGCAGGTCTTATGGGTGCAGGCAGAACAGAAACAACCAGAGCTATTTTTGGAGCAGATCCCAAAGAAAGTGGAGAAATCCTATTGGATGGGAAATCGGTGAAGATTAATAAGCCGATTGATGCTATTAAAGCAGGTATCGTGTTAGCACCTGAAGATAGGAAAAAAGATGGTTTATGCACAAAGCTCAGCGTTAGGGATAACTTAGCTCTTCCTAACCTTGATATCCTTTGCAATGCAGCCGGTATTGTTAACCTTAGGAAGGAAAAGCTCCTGTCTGAAAAAGAAGTAGGGGATTTAAGAATCAAGCTTCCGGATACTGACGTTGAAGCCGGCAGTCTTTCCGGAGGTAATCAACAGAAGGTTGTTATTGGTAAATGGTTGGCAAGAAATTCACGTGTTGTTATATTTGACGAACCTACCAGGGGCATTGATGTAGCGGCGAAAGTAGAAATCTATAATCTGATGAATGAATTAAAGAAAAAGGGTATCGGAGTTATGTTTGTCTCATCGGAAATGCCGGAGATTATTGGTATCAGCGACCGAATTATCGTTATGTGCGATGGAAGAATTACCGGTGAACTTAAGTCCGATGATGTATCACAGGATTTGATAATGAAATATGCTACTAGCTTTGAGAAGAAGATAGACATTGGGGCTACTGCGTAGTATTGGTGATAAAGGAAAGGAGTTCTGACTATGGCGAGTCGTAAAAATCAAAATGTATTCAGAAAAGTGGTATCCATCAGAGGAATGGGCCAGGTAATCACAGTGACTTTTGGCCTAATAGCCCTCTGCATTGTTTTTGGAATTATAAATCCAACGTTCTTTTCAAGTAAAAATGTTGGAAATCTGCTTCGTCAGATAGCACCTATTCTGATTATTGGCATTGGCCAGTCTTATGTGTTAATTACCGGTAATATCGATCTTTCCATCGGATCTGTTGTCGGTATGAGCTGTATGACATCAGCGACCCTTATGACAAAAGGTGTTAACCCAATTGCCTCCGTATTGATTACACTTATCTGTTGCTTACTTCTTGGTGTACTGAATGGTATCTTGGTTGCTAAGTGTAAGCTGCCACCTTTCATTGCAACCCTCGGAACCATGACAATTGCCCGTGGTATCGCTCAGATTGTTAATAATAATTACAATACGGATTCCATCGGAGATGGTGCAAAAGTATTCCGTGATGCTTTTTACTATGGCAAGACCTTAGGATTATTCAATACCATATGGATCGCCTTCTTTTTATGGCTGGTCTTTAACTTCATCTTGACCAAGACCAAAACCGGCCGGCATATCTATGCAATCGGTAGTAATATAGAAGCTTCGAAACTATCCGGTGTAAATACCACCTCAGCAACCGTCAAAGTTTATGTTGTAAGTGCCATCTGCTCCTGCACCGTGGGACTTATCTTAACGGCTACCAGCGGTATGGGAACCATGGATGCCGGTAACAGTTATGAATTATATGCTGTAGCAGCCTCCGTTATTGGCGGCGTCAGTACACTAGGTGGTCAGGGCATCTTACTGGGAACGGTTATCGGTGCTTCCATCTGGGGCGTTCTCCAAAACGGTCTACAGTTTGCCGGAGCGCCTGTTGCGATCCGTAATATTATCATAGGTATCATCGTAATCGTATCTGTACTTTTGGATGTAATCGTCCGCACCGGTAAGGTTAAGAAGATAAAGGCTACCAAAGCGAATACATAAAGAATCAGAATTAGTTATTAAAGCGCGTGCTTTAATATAAAAGAAACTAAGGGAGGTTGTACTATGAAAAAAAGGTTATTATCAATTGTATTATGCTTAAGCTTGGCAGCTACCATGCTGATTGGCTGCGGTAAAGACGAACCGACATCTACGGACTCAGCTGCAAACGACAAAACAGAAGATAAAGCTAATTATAGCGTATATCTGATTACTATGGATCAGATGGATCAACATTGGGTAAATGTTGACGGTGGTGCTAAGAAAGCTGCCGATGAACTGGGAAATGTAGATTATAAGTGGTTAGCACCTGATGTAAAAGATGATGCTAAACAGATCGAGTGTATCAACAACGCAGTTGCCGGCGGAGCAGATGCCATAATGCTTGCAGCAAATGGACCGGATGCTGTTACCTCTGCTTTAGAAGAAGCTGAAGCTGCTGGTGTTAAGATTGTATATGTTGATTCCGCTGCCGCTTATCCTGCTATCCAAACATTAGCTACAGATAATGAAGCTGCTGGTAAAACAGCCGGAACCGAAATGATTGCCGCTTTAGAAGCAGCTGGCATCAAAGAAGGTAAAATAGGTATTGTTAATGTTAATGCAGCAACAGCTTCTTGTGTAGCACGTGAAAAGGGTTTTCGTGCAGCATTTGAAGGAAAATCCTTCGAAATACTGGAAACCCAGTATGGCGATGGCGATGCAGCTAAATCAAAGGATATCGCTGCAAATTATGTCACTTCAGGAGTTGTAGGAATCTTTGGTGCAAATGAAGGTTCTACTGTAGGCGCCGGTAATGCAATTCAAGAAGCAGGCGGTACTATTATCGGTGTCGGCTTTGATAAATCTGATACCATTCTGGATCTAATTAAGAACGGTTTTATCTATGCAACAATGGCTCAGAACCCTGACGTTATGGGTTATGAAGGAATGAAGTCAACGGTTAAGGCCCTCGAGGGTAAGGATCCCGGAGCAGATGTGATGGATACCGGTGTTTCCGTAATCAAAAAAGAAGACCTGAAATAAACTTGATATCATAATGTTTCCTACCCATTATCAGCTTTTATAGGAAAAGACCTGTAAGCATAACTATGTGCTATGGGTCTTTCCTCTTGTAACAGCCCTACTAATCTCCATGTAAACATAAGTAGCATCGACCATTTGGTTTTGGTTGATGCTACTTATGTTTTATACCTCTTCTATTTCAACAACTACTTTTCTCTTATCTCCCATATAGCAAATCAGATACATACCCCCTGTACCAAGAACGGCAAGTATAAAAGCAAGAAGCCAAATGTAATTTAACCCTATCTCCTGCAGGAATTTCCCTGCGATAGAAGTACCTAGAGCTGCACCTGTCGACCAGCTCAAAGAACCTATGGCGCTAAATCTAGCCCGGAAGTTACTTGGACTGTTATCGGCCATATATACTCCAAAGTTCGTTACTACCAGTATTTCTCCTAAGGACCAGATCACGGTTGACAGCATAAACAGAGAGTAGTTATGGATCAACCCTATCATTCCGAAACCCGCTGCATACAGAATACCGGCTATCGTTATATTAACTAGGGGCTTGAAATGTTTGGTGAAGGATGTAATCGCTACGGTAAATAGTAGTACTGTAAACGCATTGATACTCATTAAAACTCCATACTTGCTTGCTCCGGTACTACCAAAAACCGCAGCTGTTGACAGTGGTAATGCAAATTTATGCTGCGTATAGACAAAACTATAAAGAATATATACTAGCAAAAACACCACAATCTGCGGTCTTTTTATCAGCGCATTCAATATATTACCTTTTTCTTCTTTCTCGTTATCTGAATAAACCGTTTCTTTTATGTGCTCTGGTTTCACTTCCTTAACATGTTTCCAAATCAGAAACATTGCTATAAATGAAGTAATTGCATCGCCGATAAATAGCAGTGGTAATAAATTATTAAATAGAAAACCTGCCACAATAGGTCCTAATGCAACACCCACATTAATGCCCAAGTATTGCAGGGAAAATCCCAACTGTCTCTGATGTGGTGGGAGTATATCCGTTATAATCGCATTTAGTGCTGGTCTTACCGCCCCTACAAAAAATGTAGATATTAATAGACATATAACAATTGGAACCGGATCTTTTAAAAAGGCACAGGGTAATAGGAACAGCGCTGCCCCGCCTTGAGCAATCATATATGCTTTTTTTCTTCCAATCTCATCAGCAAATTTTCCCCCTAGGAAGGACGAAGGTATAACAATCAAAGCAGATACCGTAACTATGATACCTGTCATCTCATAAGAAAGTCCTATTTTTAAGGTGAGATACATTGTCAAAAAGAACATGACAAAGTCGCCAAATCGATTGATTACAGTAGCTCCAAACATGATATACATGTTTTTCGGAAGGCCTCTATAGGTATTCCATATTTTCAATTTATTAATCATAATCCGCTCATTTCCTTTTCGTGATACCGGTTAACAATATTTTCTATCATATAAGATACGTATTATAGTGTGATATCCTTTTACTGTCAATACAAATGCTCAACTTTGTGGCAAAAAATTTTAAACCCAATAAATTATCAGAAAGGATTTACGTAAGACTTACTGCAAAAGAAAGGCCGCCCCACTAAGATAATAGTGTGGCGGCCATTTTTTATCTGTTATTTATGTAATTCATACTATGAACACTGGATGATTTCTTATTCCTGGCCTTTTTTAAGCCAATCGAGTGTACTTCTTAAGTTCTCCCATCCAAAGTTATAGACCCAATCCGTATCATAATGTCTGTAAAAGCTCTCAATAATCATGATCAGATAGAGATACGCATCATACAATTTGCAACGGATTAATTCTTCCGGTGTAAACTCTGTCTTGCCGTAGCCCTCTAACTGTTTTGGTTCATTGAACCGGAAGGCTGCTTCTAAGAGCGGATCGCCCCATAAAGCCCTTTCAAAATCAAGAATTCCGACAACATTACCATCCTGGGCGAATACATTAGGATCATATAGATCCCAGTGTACAAAGACAGGGATCCTAACCTCGTCCAAATACCTTGCATACTGTGAGATCAACGAACGGACCTCCTCATAAGGATACATAAGCTCAACCTGTTTTCTCTTACCGTCTTCCAGAACTGCATCAATCATCTTAAGAAATGCTTCTCTCCAGGTAGCACCACGAAGATCAGGGTTTCCCTCATATCCGAAATATTCTTTGCCCTTTACATTGTTCATTCTTCTAGTGATTTCACCGATCTGGTAGTTAATACTTTTAATTGCTTCCTCTGACAGCTCTTTTTTGATATTATCAAAGTTACTGCCCGTCAGCATTTCCATGAAGAAATAAGCGGAATCACAGATATCCTTAGCGTCATCGTAATAATACACTTCGGGAAGTCTAACCTCTGTTTCCTTCTTCATCAATTTCATCATGTTAGCTTCTGTGCTCATGATGTTCTTCTCATAAGTAAGGACCTCTGCATCAAGCGGCGGCGCTATCTTAAGTACGGTTTCGCGACCATCGGACAGCTTCACCTTATACGCCACATTGAACCAGCCTTCCTTCATCTCGACGATGGCATCTTCCCCTTCAGCCAGTCCAAGACCTGGAAAACTCCTCTTAACCATCGCTTCAATTACTTCCCTGCTTTTTTTGTTTTTAGTTTTACTTTCCATATATACCTCCATTCTTTCGAAAACCTGTGAATTTAGGCGTAAGCTCAAATTCGCTGTGTGAATTATGCTTTTCAATAATTCACACTACCTCCATTCATCAATACTATATACTCCATTTTTTTCTATAAATCAGGTTAATGATTTCTGAAACCTTAGGAGCGTCCAGATCGAAATAATACATAAGACTACTTCTGTGATTACCTCTGAAAGCCATATTCCGTTCAAGTCGAATAGAGAAGCCATGATAATCAGTACCGGAATACGGACTGCTATAATTCCTCCCAGGGACAGCATCACAGCCATTGAAGCCTTCCCGGTTGCCTGAAAATATGCTGATACCATTAATACGATACCGGACAGGGGAAAAGCAAGTGACATCATTTTTAATGCCGGGATACCGGAGTTGATAACCATGTTATCTTTACTCATAATGGAAAGCAAGGTAGATGGAATGATCAAACAAAGTGCACTGACCAACATCCCATATAAGACGGAAGCTGTGATAGATAGCCTTATTGTCTTTTTCACCCGGTTATATTCCTTAAGTCCATAATTATATCCGGCAACCGGCTGCATTCCCTGCATGATACCAATCTGCGGTGTAAAAAGTCCGGAATATAATTTACCTACGATGGCATAGACACCGAGCGCAGCATCTCCTCCCAGATTCTTAAGTAGGTTGTTCGTCAGAATGGCCATCAGACTTGCACTCATATTCTTAAGAAAAGACGGCAGTCCAACCATAATTATCTCTGTAAAGATCTCTTTCTTCGGTATAAAATACTTAGCCTTAATCTCATAGGATTTTACCTTCTTAAAAAAGAAAAAGTACACACCCATGCAAGCGGAGATTACCTGTGCTATGACTGTCGCTATGGCTGCACCGGTTACACCCCAGTGAAAACCATAGATAAACAAAGGATCAAGTACTATATTCGTGCCCACCGGAATAAGCCACATGGCGGTAGAATATTTTACGTTACCGTCAGCTCTGACGATTGCAGAGTATCCGGTACTTGAGATCGCTCCCATCAGAATGACTCTCCCATAGTTTTTCGCATAAGGCAAGACATTCTCTGTGGCACCCATCATAATGGTCAGTTCTTCTAAGAAGATCAATCCGAAGATGGTAACCAGCATCGCTGCTGTCCAAAAGATTAAGAAGGCATTTGCAACAGTACGCGAAGCTTTCTCTTCATTTTTTGCCCCCAAAGCTCTTGATACGATGGAAGCTCCTCCTGCCCCTACGGTTGTTGAGATAGCTCCAAGAGCGATCAAGAGTGGTGATGCTACGGACACTCCTGCTGCCGCAAGAGACCCAACACCTCTTGATACAAAGAATATATCCGTAATACTGTATATCGCATAGACCATCAGCGCCAGCGTCGTCTGAGAACTCATTCGGAGTAACAGTTTCCCTATTGGCTCAGTTCCAAGTTTATTTGTATTCGCTGTATTCATATGTCCCCCATAGCAGCAACCATTTCGATTTTAAGTTAATATAGATATCTATTTTACCTAACGATTTTATCATCCTAACAGTTCTATCATTCTTATCCTATTATAAAGAAATGTCTTCCAATAAGATATAATAATTTTAATATTAGTAATATGATTTTAATCCGATTATATCATATCCATTAGCAACTGCTACAGATTCACGAAGAAAGAGCCAGCCCCTTGTTCGAGAGGCTAGCTCCATATTGCTACTCTATTAAATTCTTGTACATAAGATTATATAGACAATAATTGCGTCTATCTGCGAAGTATCATTTACAGTTCGTATTCTAATACTGTTTTTTCTTTCATATTTAATATCTCAAAGACCCTATCACGGACACGAATGAAATCATCACTTGTTCTGTCTCTGCTGGTTGGCAATTTCACGTTAATAATGTCCTTTACTTTTCCCGGATTGGGCGTCATGATTACGATCCGGTCTGCTAGATATACAGCTTCCTCAATATCATGAGTAACGAACAAGGTGGTTTTCTTATGAGCCCGTGTTATCTCCAAAATATCCTTCTGCATCTTAATTCTTGTTATGGCATCCAATGCTCCGAAGGGTTCATCCATGAACAGAATGTCCGGATTGACTGCCAACGCTCTTGCGATAGCAACCCTTTGCTGCATTCCTCCGGACAACTGATGAGGATGGCTTTTTTCAAACTTTCCAAGTCCAACCAGATCAATATATTTCCTAGCTATCTCTCCCCGTTCATTTCGAGAAAGGGTTTTAGCCTCCAACCCCAGCTCAACGTTACGCAGGACAGATCTCCACGGTAACAAGCCATAGTTTTGAAAGATTGTTACGTATTTACTGGAGGGGCCTTTTACCGGTTCGTTGTCTATCTTGATATCGCCTTGATCAACGCTCTCAAAGCCGGCAATTGAATTAAGCAACGTACTTTTTCCACAACCGCTGGGACCGAGCAGACATACAAACTCTCCTTTTTCAATCTCAAGCGATATGTTGCTAAGAACTTGCAATTGTTCCCCTCTTTGTTTAAAAGCTTTTGAAACCTCCCGAATCTCAATATACATTGCCCTTGCCCCTCTCTTTCGACTCTTTGCCCCAGTTACTAAGAATCTCCTTCTCTATAACTTTTATCAAAGTATCCAGAAGCAATCCGATTATCCCGACTAAGGCGATTGTTCCAAGCAAGTGATCCATTCTCAGATTATTTCTTGCATCAATAATACGGAAGCCTAAGCCTGACTGCGCTCCGGTCATCTCGCCGGCGACAAGAAATACCCAGGCAGACCCCAAAGCAATATGGACGCTGTTCATAATCTGTGGAAATGCAGCAGGAAATACGATTTTCAATAACACCTGATGTCTTCTCATACCGAAGTTCTTGGCTACCTTTAAATAGATGGGGTCAATATTACCGACAGCAGCTATGGTCGTCAGTAGGATCGGATAGAATGCCGCAATAAATATTATTACGATTGCAGGGATGTCTCCAATACCAAACCACAGAACGATAAAGGGAAGCCAGGCAATCGGTGATATTGGTCTAAGCACTTGGACCATCGGATTCACATAGTTGAATATGCGCGGGAACCAGCCAAGTAATAATCCAAGTAATATTCCAAATACGACGGCAATCAGATAGCCGACAAGAAACCGGAACATACTTGCTCCTATATCCTGATAAACGTCCTTGTGCAGGAACATGGTTATGATTGCCTTGCCTACGCTGATTGGCGCAGGAAACAGTGCTTCTTGAAAGTCACCTACCATATAAGCTAGCTGCCATAGACAGATAAATATTAGAAAGGATACTACGATATGCTTTATGGTCTTCATGGTTCCCCTCCGTTCTCTACTGGATGATATAGATAAATTCATTAAAATCAGGTGCAGTCTCCGCGATTCCAAAGGTCTTCATTTTCTCAACCAAGGAATCATATGCTTCCTGTGTAATGATCAGATCCTTAAAGTTAATCCACTGTAAGGAAAGATCTATGACATCCTCCTCCACAGTCAGGTATTCTTTAGCAACTGAAAGAGTCCTCTCTTCTGTTAGCTGATTTCCTGCTTCAATATATTGTTCAGCAAAAGCTTTTGCTGCTTCCGGATTATCATTAATAAAGTCTTCCCTCACTACTAATCCGCAGCATAGGGAATCCTCCCAGAGATCGCCGGACTGATATAAAGCTTTCCCTATACCCATAGAAACGGCTTTTGCACCAAAGGGTTCTGCAACGCTATATCCGGAGATCTGACCTCCTGCTAGAGCAGAAGGCATCTCCGCAGGTGACATCTCTACTACTTCCACATCCTCAATTGACATACCGTTTTCGGTCAACATCTCATTTAATAAGATGTTATGTGATGATAATCGGTGAGGAATTGCAAATTTCTTACCCTTTAAGTCCGCTACTGTATTAATATCGTTCGCTACAACAATCGCATTACCATCTTTATGTCCGAGGGCAACGGCTTTTAAAGCGATCCCCTGTTCTCTGGCCTTCATTGCCAATTCAATGAGAACAGATGCTCCGTCCACTCTGCCGGAATTAAGTGCATCTAGAAGTTCAGGCCAAGAACCGAACTTGACAAGCTCAATCTTTATCGTACCTTCTGCGTTCTGTTCTAGCAACTCTGCCGTCTCAAAGAGGGGAATTGCATGGGTAAGTGGTAGGTAGGCTATCTTTATCACACTTTTCTCTTGTACTGTTGAGGTAGTCTGCTCCGATGTCTCTGCAGCTGTATCTGTTACCTGCTTGGTTGTTGATTCTGTAGTAACTTCTGCAGCAGCCTCCGTCGTTGCCGCTTCTTCCGTATTCACCGCCGGCTTTGTTGAACAGCTCATAAGGAATAATGCAGTTAATAAAGTAACCCCGATCATTAAATTCCCTTTTGATTTTTTCATATTGTCCTCCATTAATTCCATCCAAGATTTTTTCGTTTTTCTTTCAAATCAGCAACTATCTGATGAGCCAATGCGATATGGTCAACATTAACGATCATCTGTGAGCCAAGAATATCCCTTGTACCGGTTGACATGAATTCTGACACCTTGTCAGAACCCTGGGTTGCTGCATATACGCTATGGTAAGAGTTGATACCCAGTAACCGGAAGGACATGGCTGCACAGATCCCTTTCTCATTACTCCATTCCGGGCTGATAAAAGCATAAGGCATATCCTTACTATCTACTCCGATATTACCTGCTGTTTGATTAAATAATGCTGAGGCTCTTGCGTTATCCAAACATTCACCCATGTGCCATACAGGAGGTACATCTTTTAAGAAGCTTCGAAGGTTCTCACCCGTCTGCTCCAAAGCCTTCGTTGAACAATAACCCAGCTTCAGCAGTGGAAAGGATGCACATCCATTGGTCATAATCAGGACATTGTTCTCCAGTAAGATGGAAGCCACCTCAACAATTGCCTTCTCATAAATAATTCTTGGGTTATTACAACCCACCAGATTGACAATTCCTAAGATCTGCCCACTCTTTAGCGCCTCTGCTATCGTCTTCACGCTGCCGTAATGCTGGTTCACCCACTCAACAGAGAAACCCATCTCAGCTTCCGCTTCATACTTCGGTATTTTCACCGGAATATCTCTTCTATCTGCAAAGCTTTCGATTCCTCGCTCTATAATTTTACGGGCAATTACATTAATCTCGCTAATATTGGAATGATCATGATTTAGTGCATAGTGTTCTGCACCCGGAAGCCTAGCAGAATCGCTGGTTGTCACTACTATAGTCTTAAAACACTGTGCCACTTCCATGATGGATGGAAATACATCCTGTACATCAGCTACCCATAAATCTAGTGCTCCGGTTCCGAGTACCAATTCCGTTCCCACTGCGTTGGAAAGAGGTATAACTCCTCCATAACGGTACATGGCGGAAAGACCGGAACAACAGATTCCATAAAACTGAATTCCTAAAGCACCCTGTTCCTTAGCTCGGGTTTGATATTCCTCGGACTGTCCAACCTTAACAATTTCACTTACCAAGAGAGGTGAATGGCCGTGGACTGCTATGTTGACATAACCTTTCTTCAATGCGCCGAGGTTCGTTTTTGATACACTTCTGGTCGGCAAGCCATAGAGGCTATCCATGGCAATACTAGATCCGAGAACAGAAGACCAGGCAAATGCGACTCCGGTCCGAAGGAACTGCTGCATAACATTACGCCAGTCACCATCGGTTCCCGTACTTGTTCTATGTAAACTTTCAAAGACTTCATGGTAGACGCTGATGGGCAATAGATCCAACTTGCTCCAGGTTTCTATTCTCTCCTTTGGAGCAAAGGCATGAAGTGTCTTGTGCTTCTCCGGAACTGTTCTAGATAAATCTTCAAGCAAGATATCTGCTACTTCCACTGCAAGTTCCTGCAGAGTTTTATCCGTTGTATCAATGCCAAAGGTTTTACATACAGCCCTCAGTTTTGTTTCACCTTCAATCGGAATCGAAAGTTTACCTTCTCCCGCATATTTAAGCGCCAGCATGCTTTCCCGTCCTCTGGCTCCATGTGCAGCGGCACCGGCTGCCGCAGCCCGTAGTAAATTTCGTGCAACAATTAAGTCTGCATCTGCACCGCAGATCCCCTTTGGCGATTTCTTTGTAATCTTACAAGGCCCCATATAGCAGTTTTTACAACAGATTCCTGCCATACCGAAGGTACACTGAGGCTGCTGCTTGTCAAATCTGTCAAAGATGGTTTCAATCCCAAGCTCCTGCATGGTTAAGAGCATTTCCCTAACTGCCGGATCAGGTGTCTGCTCGATAACCTCTTGTTTGCTGGGAAATGTCTTGCGGTACTCAGCAATCGCCTGAAGATAATCATTAACTTGCCCATGACTGTGTCCATTATGACTATGCTCTGAATGGCTATGTTCTGGATGGCAAAGCTCTGGATGGCTATGTTCTGGATGGCAAAGCTCTGGATGGCTATGTTCTGGATGACCAAGCGGATGTGTATGCCTATGAGCGTGTTTATCATCATGCTCATTCTCATGGTGATGAACGGTTTCTTGATGAAGCTTATTATGGATCTTTAATAGCTGCTTCTCGTCAGATGACAATTTGCGGCTACTCTTTACGGTTTTTGTTGTATTAGCTGTGTCTTTCATATACCTCCCCCTTTCATACCATTTTAGTATGAATAGTATGATATACGGAAAGACTATATTTGTCAATCTTTTTTATGGAATTTTAATAATTCTTTTACCTTCCGCTCATGGCATAAAAATACCGTCAACCTAGGAATAGTTGACGGTATAAAATCACGATCATTGGGTTTGCCCCTATGAAAGGAAACAAAATGATCATGACAATAAAACTCTTTCTCTTCTACTTTTATCTTCTACTTTCTCCGCTACTATTTCATAATCACTTTCAATTCGCTCCACTTATTAGTAATATTATTGATACTATTAAGCATATTTGTCATTTCAACATTTTGTTCCGTTAAAGTGGCCAAGAACTCTTCATTCGTTGCAGAATGTTCTTCTGCTACAGCTGAAATGTTCTCTATTTTATCATTTATGACTACAAAATTACCAAATACCTTTTGTGTTTTTTCAAATCCGATTTTTAACAATTTATTCTCTTGATAAAAGGATTCCTTCAATTCATTGAAGAAATAGGTAACATCAGTAATAAGATTATTCCCTAATGCAACTGCACTAACACCATTTTCTACTTCAGAAGTTGTCTGATCCATTTTCTCAGTAATATCCTGCGTTATTATACTTATATTTTGAACAGTTGTTTTACTTTGGTTTGCCAGTTTTCTTATTTCTTCGGCAACAACAGCAAAACCTTTACCATTTTCGCCGGCACGAGCAGCTTCTATACTAGCATTTAGAGCTAATAAATTCGTTTGGTTTGCTATTTGTGAAATCCCGTTCAAAAATTTACCAATCTCCTCAATACTTACTTTTAAAGCCTCAACCGTGCTCATCGTAGTTCTTATTGAATCACCTACAGTATGCATCTGATCATTCATTTTGTTTATTTTATCTGTTCCATCAGATACCTTTATAACCATATCCCGAGAATTCTTTTCCAAGTTTTCAGAAATTTGATTGTTTTCCATTACCAACGCTTTGGTATTTATAATATTATCGTTGATTTCCCCAATATTTATTGCCTGTTCTTGGGTCCCTGTGGTTACCTCTGACATGACTGCCGTTATATTATCATTCGATTGTTTTATGATTACGATATTCTCTTTGAATCTACTTAGATCTACATCTAAGACATCAGATACCTCATTAATCTTATGTAATGTGAACTTCAGTTTATTAACCAGTTCTTCCGTTTGTTTTTCTTTCAAAACGACGGAGGTAATGAGATCTCTCCCCCACTTTGTAAGGAAAAAAATAAGAACTATCGTAAAGTTAAAGTATACGAGTATTCTGGTAAGACCAGAGGCAACACCTGAATTGTTAGCCAATACCGCTGGGTTAGCAAAGAATGTAATGACAATTACTATGTCAATAATGGCACCAACAATTAATACGAGTTCCTTCTGAAAATATAAGGCAGACATAGAAAACGCTAACATCAACAACATAAAACTGCTAATACTTGCGCTTTCTAAATTTGATTGAAGGGCAATTAACGTCATTACAATGCAAAAAACACCACCCTTTATCTGCTCTTTTATCGGAACAAAGTAAATAGCCGAACTAACTAAAAGAACAATAAAAATTTTCATCAAGTTAGTAAAAAACAATTTATCAATCCCATTATAAATTAGGCTTTCCAGTAAAAGCAAACCTCCTGCTGCATACATAACACATAGATTTACTTTGCTTACTCTTTTTAAGTTATAACCATTATTTGAATTTGAGACCATAGCGTCATTCCTCCCTAGTTTCTAGATATTGTCGTATAATGGTATAATATAACACTTAAGATGAAAACATCAAGCTTTTATTATACTTATAAACTATTTCACACAAAAAAGTTTGTAAACATTGATATGCTCCCCTTGTGGCAGACAGTTTTAAAGTTCATCTGTCTACTACAGGTAGAGCATATCACAATCATGGTAAGAACTTAAGTTTATTGTTTCCAACAATTGCCCTGTTTAAGCTTTTATTACTTGTTTAGGTCACCCAAAGTATAACATATCATAGGATCCATTCTTCACAGCTGATGCTCTTCGTTCTATTCCTATTACCAAATCTTATAGTTATTAAAATAACCCCAATTTTCTACTATATTATATCTCGGATCTTGTGACTTAAAATATACGACAATCGGGTAGAAGTCAAATTCCTGATGTGTCCTGAAAAACTCCTTATCACCATAACGGATAGCCTCCAAAGCAAGTGGTAGCTCTCTGCGAAACACATAGTTGCGGATGTTCGTCATGCCTGTTAAGCCATCTACCTGTAGATATACAGCATAAATATATCCTTCACCGGCATTTACCCATTCCCCTAGAACTTCATCCCTCATTCTAGTAATCTTGTCAAACGCATAATCCGGACCGATGGTCAAGAATAAATCTGCCGTAATATCGGAGTGAGTCAGCGTATACCGCCTAGGAATGATAGGCTGTGTTGCGGTAACACCTTCTCTGTATTCAACGTAAAGTTTATTTGGATTTAATCTGCTCATATAAACACTCCTATGTTATAGTTCCATAGAATTAATATATGTGCGACTATCCTTTCGTGCTGTTCTAAATCCAATAAATCCTGTGATTATATAATTAAGAATAATTATGTAATAGGTAATCTTATAAATTCTGATTATAGATTACTTTAACTGCGTTCTTGTTTCTTAACATAATGATAAGTGCTCCGATAAAGTTCAAGACCATGAACCCTCCGATGACATAAGGTATCGGGTAGATATCGCCGAGAATTCCTGCAGCTAATTGACCAAGCATTGCTCCCAGCATCGTTATCATCATAAAGATTCCGTTAAACCTTCCACGTTTGTCCGGAGGTAGATAGCTCTGCGTCCCGGACGTTCTTATGTTGAAGGAGGTGACCGCTAACATTCCTATCAGTAAATATCCCGCTATCATCAATGGATATGGCAGGAGGAGCAGTGTTCCATCAATAATCGATATGGACGTATATACGAATACTGCAATGCCAAACTTATAAGCTGCCGGATAACGATATCTATAATGCATAACCCCACCAACGATACGCCCTAAGGTATTGATGGACATCAGCAGCGAATAATGGGACACCTGATCTCTTGCTGTAAAATAAGGTAGTAACAGCGTCGAGGTACTGGATGAAGCAAAAAATGTAACAAAGAAATACCCCGTAATCGCCAATAAGCCAGGTTCATTTTTTAGAAACTGAAAGCCAGCTTTTAGATCATTCCAGAACAATCGGTTTTTCTGTAGCATCACTTCTTTTTCATCCGGCTTAATATGGCATTGATCCGGATCTAAAAACCGTTCCAAGCCCTGGGTAAAGAAAAAGGTAATTGCATTAAAAAGGAATAAGGGGAATACTCCAATCCACTCATAAGCAAAACCAGCGATGGGAACCATAATCGTGTTCGCAATGGGGTACATCAGTGAGCTGATGGAATAAGCTTTTGAGAAATTACCTTCGCTGATATATTCCGGGTATAAGCTATCGTAAGCCACGCTGTAGAAGCTTTCGAGAGCGCCTAAAAGCATACCAAAAAGCATATAAACTGCGTAGTTAAAGAATCCGACATATACCATATACGCAAAGCCAAGAAATAAAAAACCATAGATCATATCAATAGCAACGATGATCTTCTTTCTTGAATAGCGGTCTACAAAAGGACCGGCAATCATCGGAATGAATATCTTCGGGATCGTGTTCAAAATCATGAATAAGGAGAATAGCAGCGTCGAGCTGGTCTTATTATAGACAACCAAACCCAAGGCAAAATTGCTTACTGCATTTCCCATCATCGATATTCCGCTACCGATTGTTATTAAAGTAAAGTTCTTGTTCCAAAGTTTATGTTTCATACTAACGCAACCCTTCTACCTATTACCCTGATTTAACATACTAACTTGAAAATTATACATCTTTGCGGAAGCAGTTTCAAGAAATATGATTTTATTTCATGTCCTATCGAAGCATTTTTCATCGATATGACTATTTCTAGTCATAATCTTCCCTTTTTCGTAATATATTGTAATGATACTATATATGCTCGGAGGATTTATGAAAAAGATACTGCTTAAAACACTTATCGTCTGCGTGCTTGTACTCCTGCTGCCATTTTCATTGACTCTTCTATTTGCAGAGCATACTTCCGTTACTTCAATAGAAAATATGAACTTTACCATATATTACGAAGTAAACGGTTCAAAGGAGGAGCTCTCCTTCAATGAATACCTGCTAGGGGTCATTGCCGCGAACATGCCGGCTAGCTACCATATGGAAGCCCTGAAGGCACAAGCTGTTATTGCACGAACCTATGCGTTATATAATATTTCACTTCTTTCCGAAGAGAAATCAGGTAAGGATAGTTTTACCACCTCTGAGCTTGGACTATCCTACTTAAGCCTGGAGGATCTGGAACGTTACTGGGGTAGTGAAGATTATTCTTCTTATTTCAGCAGACTTGAAAATGCTGTCTACGCGACGAACGAGGAAGTCGTCGTCTATGATAATGAATTGATACTTCCCGTCTTCTTTGATACGGGATCCGGTTATACCAGAAGTGCCTCTGAAGCCTGGAATATAGACATTCCTTACTTAATCAGTGTTCCCAGCAAGCAGGATGTTACCTCCACTAATTACCTAAAGATCGAGGAATATCCGGTAAATGATTTGATAGATCTATTAAGAAGATATTATACAAATCTACAGCTAACTGAGGAGAATTTCTTTGAAGATATGATTGTCTCCTCCCGTGATAGCTCCGGTTATGTATTAAAAATAGACCTTGGCAACCTTACCGTCACCGGTGAAGAATTTGCCAAGGTCCTTGGACTGTCTTCTAATCATTTTTATATCGAAGATTATGAAGGCAGTGTACGTATCATCTGTAACGGCACAGGCCATGGTGTAGGCCTCAGCCAGTATGGTGCAAATGCTATGGCTGAGGATGATAGCTCTTATTCTGACATCCTTGAATATTATTACACTGGAATCGATTTAGTAGATCTGACAGAGGGGGACTAAAAGTTTCCCCTCTTCGCAAGAAATAGAAATTCGTCAAACCAAGCCTTGATACGGTTCTCTTCCTTTCTCTGCTTATCCTTCATACCCTGGTGGTAGATTACTACCTTCTTCAGCTCTTCTTCTGTAATAAGCTCCTCTGCGTAACGGTATCTCATAAAGATGTTTGCCACATCATCAAAGATAATTCTATCATAATTGAAATGATCCTTCACCCGTTCTGATAGCATCAGGATGGTTTCCTGCTGATCCAGTACGAAGCCCTCTCTCCTTAGCAGCTGAAGAATTCGTAGAAAAAGCAGATACATCCTTTTACTACTGTCCGCCAATTCATAGTTCTTCTTATAACGGTATCTCATTACGTAATAGTAGATTACGATCATCAGCAGCAAGATTACAATGGTAGCAGCTAGCATAATTACTCCACTAATGATCTCCGTCATATTATCTTCTTCGATCATGACAACCTCTTCTTCCGGTATATAAGGCTTCGTATCCCCATCAGAATAGTTCGGTGAATAACCGGCAATCGGAGTACTTGAAATTACTCCTGACGGTAGCTCAGCCCATTTGGAATAACGATTCGTAAAGAATGGTGCTGTCGCCTCAAAGGGTATCCAGCCGATACCTTCAATATATGCCTCCGCCCAGGCATGTGCCTGGCTGTTCTTAACCAGATAGCTATAATCTTTATCCCTTATATTAAAGCTGCCAAGAAATCCTTCTACATATCTAGTCGGTATTCCGATACATCTTCCCAATACAGCAAAAGCTGAGGCAAAGGAGGTACAGTAGCCCTGTCTGCTTTCGAACAGGAAATAATCCATGAAGTCTTCGCCATCAGGTATATTCTGAGCCTCTAAACTATATTTATAATTCGTCAATAGATAGGTCTCAATCTCCTTACATTTATCGTATGTTGTATTACTACCTTCAGTTATTATTTCTGCCAATTCGTACACCCGATCAGGTAAGGCATCTGGAAGATTGGTATAGCGCTCCTCAATCATCGTGGCATGATCTTCAAGCACGTTGTAATAATCCGACTGAAGTATATCCTGCACATCATCCTGATTCAGAATCGTATCCTGTACATAAGTTGCTGTTTCCCTATTAATGATATGTATATCCTCATAAGAAAAATTATCTGCATCCCGTAGCATCTGTGTAAATGCCTCTCCTTGGAGGTTCATCTCAAAGAATACAGCCTGGTAAGAGGTACCCTTTCCCCTTGCCTTCAAAAAGTTGATCTGAGGTGAATCCGTCGATAACTTTCTGTACTTCGTAAAGATATCATAGGAGCTCATCTTGATTGGGTAAAAGAAGGTTTTCGTCTTGATATTATTGTATTCTATTCTAATAGCTTTTCGTTCAACGAAGCGGTTATTCTCAAGTACCTCAAGCTCCTGTCTTGAAAGTGCATAAAACAGCTCTACATAATCCAGATAATATTCCTGATACTCTGACAGGTAGTTCTTGCGACTCTTCTCCCAACTGGATCCTGTATAAATATCGCTGACAGAACCAATCAGATACGCAGATTTTCCTTTATCAAGTCCGGATACCTTCATTGCAACCTTATTATCTTTAATCAGGTTCCCGTTCTTCTGAAGCTCTCCGCTGTCATCGGAATAACCCGTCAGGCTGACAAAGAACTCACTGCTTGAATTCCCAAAATAATAATTGAGATCCGTTCTCCATATCTCTATCTGTTCTTTCACATTGTTATATATGTATTTTACAGCCTTCCATTGAAGTGGTTCAGGCTTTGACGGAAGTACAACTGCAAGTATCGCAAGCAGCAGACAGATCGGTGCAAGGTACAGAATACCTTCCTTCTTCTCCTGTTTCCTGTTTTTTCTGGCATTGATAATTCCGTAGACCTCTACGATTATCGTCATAAAGTAAAAGATGCAGATACCTACGACTGCTTTGTTGATATCAATAGCACTGATACTAAGGATAATCATCGTTGCCATCAAAACCACTGCTAAAATAATCTTTGTTACAAGCTGGCTGGTCAATAGGTAGAAAATTAAAGCTGCTACCACTGCAACCAGGAATACCAGAAAATGCGCATATCTTGCAATATAAAGCACTTCCGTACCATCATAAATTGTACTCCAGTTCACCAAACTCTGAACCCAATTAATTGGATTCGTCTTCGTAATCCAAAAAATGAGAGCGGTAATTGGTAGGATGCTTCCTACCAGAAGAAAAGTGATTACATTTTTCTTATTGATATCTACCAGATAAATCAGTAACGTCGGAACCAGACTGTAAAAAGCAGTCACCGCAATTGGGACATTCAGCGCGAAGTAATTGTTAATAACTAACACCATTGCCCAAGTTAACGTGATTGTCAACACAGTATGATAGATCTGATATAATTTTTCTCTATCCTTAAACATGAAATAGCCTCCCCTGGCAGCTGATTTTCTGCTAAGCAATTTCTTTCGAAAGAATTCCTGCAATCTCATCCTCCGACATAATCTGGTAAACGCCGATGCCAGAAGCTTTCAGGCTTTCAACTAACCCCTTTGTATTCTCCGTTATGTCATCACTGATCAGTAAAATACTAACTTGATTCTGATTATAAACTGCCTGTAATGCGGTCATATATAGCTCTTTTGTAAGGAAATGAGTTACGATAACGTAAAACTTTCCTTCCTCACCGGATCGCATTCTCTCCTTGATCAGATCATAGATTGGGATACTGCCAATAAATCGAGTCTTCACACAAGCTTTATAAAAGGCATTAAAATCATCCTTCGTATTGATAACTACCTGATTCTTACCATCCATATCGTAGATGATATGGGAAGGCGTTCTGCGGATTGCATAAAAATTAGCGATGGAAAGAACACTCTCAATGATCTTATCCTCTGCGATGGTAACCTTCAATTCATCTTCTTTAATCTTCGTCAGATCCATAAAAATAGCAATCTCAGCCTTAGGAATATGCTGATATTTCCTTGTGATCAGTTCCCCCATTCTTGCAGACGCTTTCCAATGGATACGCTTTCTGCTGTCACCGGGATAGTATTTTCTGATTTCTGTGTCCAGTTCCGCTTCTGCATTATTGCTAAACCGCATCGGATTTTTAACGTCATTCTGCGGCGGTGCGATCCCCAGCTGCTCAATCGGAACAACTCTTGGGAGAACATATGCCTTCAGCTTCGAAGACATTGGGTAAGTAATCGTAAACAGATATAGAAAATCTGTGATCTCGATGGAATCAACCCCCACATAGTACTCACCACGGTAATTGCATTTGATTCTTGATTCCAACTTTTCGCTTTCACTTGGCAGTAGACTATATTCAGTAATCAGGTTCGCGGATTCAATGGTGGACTTATCACTTAGGAAGTTAACCTTAATATTACGGAAGGTGACAACATCTTCATTGGCGACAACAAAGGAGTAAGCCGTCCACTCACCCTTCATAACCAGATAACTGTCCATGTTCTGGTACAGCTTAAACCGGAAATAGACATATACGGTATACAGAAAAGCAATAATCGGGATCAGAATCGTAAGATAAAAAAGGGCATATGCAATATTACCTCCATAATACGAGGCAAAGATACTGCTCCCTATAATAATTAAAGCACAAATCAAACGATTTAACTTCACATTAAACCCCCCACTAATTAAGCACCGGTACCGGTACCTTAGATACGATAGATTTTAGTATCTTATCCATCTTTGTCTGTGACAATCTAGCTTCCGGTGATAAGATAATTCTATGGGAAATTACCGGCAGAATTAACTTCAGTATATCATCCGGTATACAATAATTCCGATTATTCAGGTATGCGCGCGCCTGCGCAGCGCGAAGAAGCGCAAGTGTAGCTCTGGGACTTGCACCAAGAGCGATATTCGTGTCCCTTCTAGTCTCTTGTACAATTTTTGTTATGTAAGTAACCAGATCCTGACTTACTTTGACTGTCTCCACTTCCTTCTGCATTGCAAGAACTGTATCACCATCAACAACAGGCTCCAACTTCTGGGTCAGCTGGTTGCTTAAGAAACGCTCAGCCATTATTTTCTCATCCCCCACCTGTGGATATCCGATGGTAATCTTCATCATGAAGCGGTCCAGCTGAGCTTCCGGCAGGTTATAGGTACCCAGATAATCGATCGGATTCTGTGTCGCTATTACCATAAAGGGTTTGTCAAGTGGGTAGGTAATACCATCCACCGTTACTTGTTTCTCTTCCATTGCCTCTAATAAACTTGCCTGTGTCTTCGGCGAGGTACGATTAATCTCATCAGCAAGGATGATATTATTAATAATTGCTCCCTTAGAATATTCAAACTTACCGGTCTGCATGTTGTAGATGGACAAACCTGTAACATCGCTTGGCAACGTGTCCGGTGTAAACTGAATTCTTGTAAAACCACAGTTTATTGTCTGTGCTAACGTCTTAGCCAGAGTAGTTTTGCCAACGCCCGGTACGTCTTCTAAGAGTAGGTGTCCCCCCGCAAGAAGTGCAATTAACGCGTGTTCAATTACCTCCCGCTTACCTACAATAATGTGTTCCATGTTTTGTATCATATCTGCTATCTTGTTTTGATGTTCCATACTATCTCCCCTCTATCTCATCTTGATTGTAAAGCTTTCCATTATTATACTTTATTTAACTAATTCTTAGCAATGTAAGATTTACAGAAAATTTTGTACTATATGAAGCATAATACACAATTTATGGAGAATTTTAAATCTTCTGGAATTAGTTTTTTTAGCAAATAATTGTCATTCTAACGAAATATATTTCACGTTGGATATAAAAATGCCTTACCGTAAGTTATCATCTGCAACCTACGGTAAGGCATATCAAGTTATTTATAGTTTGATGACAAGTCTGTTAAGCAACTTTACGGTATGACTGATGGCCAATTCCTCGAACTCCGCATAGGACATCTCCGCACTATGATCGGCTTTATCGGAGATGGCACGGATGATCAGGAATGGGATCTGATTCAAGTATGCCGTTTGCGCAATGGCAGCCCCTTCCATCTCCGTGCAATAACCTTCAAAATTATCAACCAGCCAGTTTTTCTTAGTACTATCTGAGATAAACTGGTCACCGCTGACGATCCGACCGGTATGCACTCCAACCTCCGGAATAACTTCAGAACATACTTCCTTCGCAATTGCAATCAACCGTTGATCCGCCTGGAATACAGAACATTCCATTCTTGGAATAACCCCAAGTCCATAACCAAAGCCTGTTGCATCCACATCATGCTGCAAGGTATCTGTTGAAAGTACGATATCCGCGATTTCAATTTCATTTCTTAATGAGCCTGCTACACCGGTATTGACTACCGCATCTACCTGATAAAGGTCCGCCAGAATCTGTGTACAGACAGCAGCATTCACCTTGCCGATGCCGCAACGGACTACCACGACTTCCTTACCCTGAAGTTTACCTTCATAGAATTCCATGGAAGCAATCTTCTTTATCGTAACCTCCTGCATCTGTCCCTTTATGATATGAACTTCTTCATCCATGGCTCCGATGATTCCGATTTTCTTCATTCTAGTTCCTCCTATAACTTACTTCTGTGATGCCTTTATTTTATCCTATAACCGGAGTAATTACAAATAGATAAATAATTAGGAGAAACTTCTTTAAGGCTACTTATCAGTTATCGTTTAACAGTTATTACATGCAACTATTACTTATCAATTATTACTTATCAATTATTGCTTATCAGCTATTACTTATCAGTTATTGTTTATCAGTTATTGCTTATCAGTTATTGCTTATCAGTTATACCTAATCAGTTATTACTTCTCACTTATTATTTATGGATAAACCTTATTAACATAATCAAGCATCGGTTGGATATTGTCCTCTCTTAATTCGAGGAAATCCTTGATACATGCATAGCTTGCGTATCCACCATTAATGCTGTTGTCTGTACTTCCGGCTCCTTCATATCTTGCGAAGAACTGGTCGTACAACGGACTGTAGGTATGATTGAACTGATCTAATCTTGCTAACGCTGTCTCCTGTTTCAACTGATTGTCGCTTAATGCCAGCAGCGAATTCGCGTAATCTTCACGGAAGCCTGCATTGGTCATAAGATATACATAGATCAGCACTGCAGGATTCTCGGTGTCCTTATCCAAAAGTCCCAGGGGTTTATAGTTATCCTCCTTGATGGTATTCGTTCTAGCATCACTTGCTCCGTTTACACCGCCAAATTCTATATCATAGAAGATATAACGCCACCTGCCATCGCCGTAGGGATTGCTATCCTCTACATTAACTGTCCTCCAAAGAGACCAGTTCTTACCGGGCCAGTCCCATTTGTTATTAATCCAGACCTGAACTGCGAAGTAATCTCTGGCTGATTCAATATCTACAAGCTTTGAAAACTCCTCATAATCAGTATCGTTCGATAGGTCCTTATGGGTACGGAAGAAATCCATAAGCTCCTTGAAATAATAGCTTTCATCAGTCTCTCCCTCCGGAAGTTCACCAAGATCAAGCTTATAGCCTATCTCCAGAACTTCTGCATCACCTTTATAGAGAACGACATCGTCCTTATTCACTCCATGGGCATATTCAAAATAATCCTGGGAATAGTCCTCCTGTAAGACATATAAACCCCAGTACTCTCCGTCTATATAGACGATGCAAGGTCTGGATGTCTGGGTGTCACAGTCTAAATTGCCAACCAGTGACTGCCAGTAGGTATCGCTATATTTGGTAGTAAAGGCACAGTTACCACCGTTACGGAGTGTAAGTGTCTTAAACTTTGTAATTGTCTCACCAACATCGTTCTTCAGACTGTCTCCAAATACCGGGTATTCAAAATTCTTCTCGCCGTATTCACTTCTGGCATAAAGACGGAAGCCCTTGTGCAGGTCGGAACGGGAGTAGTTGCCCTGAATACGGATACCGCAGTCCTGTGAGAGACCAAGGGTCGTTGCAGTTCCGTCACTTTCAAAGAAATCCATATGGATACTTCTTTCCCATTCTCTACCCTTCTGATTATAGTTAGCAGCCAACCTTCTGGAAACATCATTCTTCATCTCTCCTCCTGAGGAAAGGTATTGTTTTAAAGCTTCCTCAAAGAGATTACCTTTTACGTAGATACCTTTATCCGGATCAAACATATCGTCGTAATCAATGCTGATTGAGATAATTGCAAGGTCCATTCCTGCTGCCTCACAGCTCTCCTTTATTCCTTGGATATGGTCCGTCATATTGCCAACAAAGTAGGTATCTGTCGTTACTTCTGTGTAAAGTCCCTCTTTATCAAGTGCCACTGCTCTTACCACAGTGCATTTATCCACCACCTCAGCCGACGGAGCTCCTCCTAAGGTATACCGGAAGCCGTCGCGGTCACTATTAAGCTTTACATTGGCCGCATCATAGAGGAATGGATCCACAGCAGATACATAATTGGGTTCCTTGCTTCTATCCGCCACTTTGATCGGTGCACTGTATTGAGTTCTTGTTTTGCTTGTAATCGGATTACTTCCATCTGTTGTATAATAGATTTCCGAAGCACCCTCACAGGTTATCTCCAGATCAAATTCACCTTCATAAACACCACTTTCCTTAGAAAATGTCAGGGAAAGCGAGGATTTCTCCTCCGGTATGGGAGCCTCCTCTTCCTCTGTCTCTGAATTCGCAGTAACAACTTCGATTACGTCTTCCGAAGCGGTTTCTTCTGTACCGGGCGCGGGTGTTACGTCCTCCACTGATGTGTTATCGGTCTGAATACTCTCCGCTTTATCTTTACCGCAACCGGATAACCCCAATATGGTACTTATGCATATGATAAACATAAGCGATAATAATTTTTTAGCATTTGATTTCATGCCAACCTCCCCTTCTCTTCTGCAAAAAAGTGTACAACTTTAGCATATTTCTGTCATAATTTATACCTTGCTATATAACATCAGCTTCTATTTATCACACTAGCAGTTCTAAGTATTGCGTGATATGTGCTATTATACCGTATCTGGCACTGATGTAATATATTCATTTCTTGATATGAATTACGGTAAAAATTCATTTTCGTAAAGAAGAAAGTGCTGCGGATTAACTTCCGAAAAGCAGATAATTAAGAAGGATTTGTGAAATTTTGTTGCAAAACTAAAACAGGTACGCTACAATGTACTCGATTATGAGTGCCCTCTACCGATTGGCATCATACATTAAGATTAGAACATAAGAAAGAAAGGGGCTTAACATGACATACAAGACTTCGGGAGTATGTAGCCGTGATATAAACTTTGAAATTGATGAAGCGACTGATAAAGTGACAGCGCTTCATTTTAATGGTGGTTGTGATGGTAATGCTGACGGATTATCTCGTCTGGTTGTTGGAATGAATGTTGACGATGTAATTAAGAAGCTAGAAGGCATAACCTGTGGTTTTAAATCCACCTCCTGCCCTGACCAATTAGCGAAAGCATTAAAGAATTGGAGGTCTAAACAATGAAACGAATCATATTGACCGGTGGGGGAACTGCCGGACATGTAACTCCTTGTATCGCCCTGCTGCCGGAACTGAAGAAGGAAGGCTTTGATATCCAATACATCGGATCCTATCACGGGATTGAACGAAAGCTCATCGAGGAATACAAGATTCCCTATCACGGAATATCCTCCGGTAAATTGAGGAGATACTTTGATCCCAAGAACTTTTCTGATCCTTTCAAGGTTATGAAAGGATATTTTGAAGCGCGCAAACTACTAAAGCAGTTGAAACCGGATATCGTATTTTCAAAGGGTGGTTTTGTCACCGTTCCGGTTGTGCTTGCTGCCAAAAAACATAACATTCCTGTTATCATACATGAATCAGATATGACTCCCGGTTTAGCGAACCGCCTCGCTCTTCCATCTGCAACGAAGGTCTGTGCGAACTTCCCGGAGACGGTTAAATTCCTTCCCGAGAACAAAGCTGTTCTGACCGGAACCCCTATCCGTAAGGAGCTTTTCTCCGGTAACAAGATTAAGGGACTAGATTTCTGTGGCTTTACTGCGAATAAGCCCGTCATCTTAATCATAGGCGGGAGTACCGGTTCCAGAGCAATCAACGAAATCGTCCGTGGCATGCTGCCCACTCTGCTTAGAGATTATCAGCTCGTCCATCTCTGCGGAAAAGGTAACCTGGATGAGAGACTCGAAGAAACTACCGGTTATGTTCAATATGAATACATCAAAGATGAGTTAAGTGATCTTCTAGCTACGGCTGATCTGGTTATCTCCAGAGCAGGAGCGAATGCCATCTGTGAGATTCTTGCTCTTCGTAAGCCCAATATACTGATTCCTCTCCCTGCTGCTTCCAGTCGCGGTGACCAAATTCTGAATGCAGAATCCTTTGAGCGCCAGGGTTATTCGTACGTTCTAAAGGAAGAGGAAATGAGCTTGGCCTCCCTTCTTCAGGCAATCAAAACTGTGATGGATACAAAACAGGATTATATCAATGCAATGAATAAAAGCGAGATGAATAATTCGATTGAGACCATCGTAAAACTGATTAAAGAGACTGCTAAGTAAGACCGTTAAGCATAAATAATAAAGTGCAACCCTCCCTATCCAACTTATGTGAATAGGAATGGTTGCACTTTTGTCATAATTATTCTTAAATTTATAATCTTTCTTTGATCGCTGCTGCCAGGTCTGCCATCTCGCCAATCTCATACTTGCCATGGGACCAGGTCATAGCTATTGAATCTCCGTTGTATCTCGGTATCAGGTGCATATGATAATGGAACACGGTCTGTCCTGCGGCTTCACCGTTATTCTGAAGTAGGTTAATTCCGTCGCAGCCCAATTCGTTTTTCATGGCCGTTGCTAATGTGCGGGCAACAATTAGTCCTTTCGCCGCACTTTCGTCGTCCAATTCAAAGAGGTTAGCGCAGTGATTCTTCGCCAGGATAACAATGTGCCCCTTTGCGGCGGGGGAGATATCCATAATAGCTTTATAATAATCATCCTCATATACTGTTGCCGAAGGAATCTCTCCGGCGATTATTTTGCAGAAAATACAGTCACTCTGCATGATAGCACCTCCAATGTCGATAGTTGTAACATTCTTTTTATTGTATATTTTACCAAAATTTGATACTATAACATTAACTTTATTTAAAAATGTAAGGGGGTTGAATCATGTATTCGACATTTAACAACGATATGCTTGCCTGCATGGTTAAGACTAATCCGGAACTTGAATCTGTTATCAATACCATCTTAGCTGATAACAAAAAAGCTACTTCCATGTTTGTTCACGAGCTTCGTAATCCCTTGTCCTTATTAAAGGGTACGGTTCAGTACATAGAAATGAAACACCCGGAAGCCAAGGAGTATAAATATTGGGATCAGATTCAGGATCTGATTAATGATATGGATCACATCATGGCTGATGCATCGCTACTGAACACCTATAATAATATAAATAAGGAAAGTTCTAATCTGATCCACTTAGTTGAGAATCTGACTAACAGCTTTATGCCTCAGGCATTTACAAAAGAGATTGATCTATCCTTTAACGTTGACCCACATGGAGAAGCATACTATAGCTCCTACTTCTGCGATGCTGTTAAGATAAAGCAAGTACTTACCAATCTGATCAAAAATGCTTTTGAGGCTACGGCACCCGGCAATTACATCTGTGTTGACCTTTGTTATCTTCCGGCGGAAGCATCCTCCCCTGCAAAGCTGTCCATTCAAATCAGTAATAACGGAGCATCGATTCCTTCTGATGTGATGGAAAACATGTTCGTTCCCTTTGTTACTTTCAAAAAGGGCGGTACCGGTGTCGGCTTAGCCCTTGTAAAAAAAGTCGTTGATATGCATTATGGAAGTATTAACGTAGTCTCGAATGAGGAAAAGACCGCATTTACCATACTACTTCCGCTATAAGATATTAAACTGGAATACCTGATCAAAGGTACGAAGTGTCTTAAAGTTACCTTTGGCGGTTAATTCACCAGACATGAATGCGCCTTGAAATGTAATCCGGCCAAGAACCAGTTTATTCATAACGGTGTGTGTGGTTTTTGCCATAACATCCGCATCGGGTTTTTCTCCGTAATAGCATTTGAGGCGTTTATTGTTGATTTCAACAACCAGTGTCTTCTTGACATCGGATAAATTGATTGCATAGGAAGCCACAAAATCGTCAAGCGGATGGAAATTATCCTTCAGGTGCTTGATAAATTCCTGTCCACCCTCACCTTCTGTGTTGCTATCAAGCATTTCCTTGAAAAGCTGGGTCAACTCCTCGATATCCTCTTTCTGCTTCTTAACATAAGCATCATCGGATACGTAGACGGACAACTGCTCGCTTTCCTGTGGTGTAAGGGTGATGGAGTTGCTCCTTAACAGATTCTGTTTAATCGCTATTGTACTGGTCGGAAGCGTCTTCGCTTTCTTTTGAATCTGGCGATAGAAGGTCTCTGCCATCTTCTCAATGATTCCGGCAAAATCCGTATTCGTCTCAAACTCCACGTGGTCCTCGACATAGGCACTGATTCCGCTGGAGGGAATTCCGCCAAGGAGCTCCCAAGCTTTAATCAGCGTAAGTTCGGCATCTCTTTCTCCATAAGTTGTAGCCATCGCTATGGGGAACATGTATAGTTTGCTCAGCTTATCCTTGTCGGCGTAAAGCCAGCAGGCATCTAAAAATTGCTGCATCAGTCCACCGATGCCCATCCATTCCACAGTCGTGGCAAGGATTACGCCATCCGCTTCTTTCAATGTCTTCGGCAACATAGAGATCGTATTCTTCTCTTCATACAGGTTGTATCTGGTAACCTGAACCCGAAGCTCTTCCAACACCGCTGTAAGTTTGCTCATAGCATAGAGCGTCGGATCTTCGATCAATCCCCTTCCACCGTAATAGATATTAATTTTCATGCAATGTTTTCCTCCTGCTGTTTCTAAGCATTCTTATCATAATAAGTATTAGCTGTATTCTATCAATTAGGCGGTTTTATCCACGCCCTAGCAAAATATGAACTGGTTTATCCTATTGTAATCCTTGAATTATCTTCGGTTTTCTATATAGGATTACTGCAAGAATAAATCCTGCAATAAATCCACCCACATGAGCTGCCTGATCAATCTGGGAATTGACAATTCCGCTGTATAAGCTTAAGAATACAAACCAAACCATCTGCCTCATACTGATTTCACGAAGACGTCCTTTGTTAATTATTACGATAAACAGGACTGCTCCAACAACTCCGAAGATTGCTCCGGACGCCCCGATGGATAAGGTCGTTTCGTAATATGCTACTACCTCTGCATATTCTTTCCACATATTATAACCGATGGAAGTAATCCCTGCAAGAATTCCTGTGGCAAAATATAGAAGAAGATATTTGAACCTACCCATGATACGTTCCAGATTCCCTCCGACAAACAGTAGGACTATCATATTATTTGCCAGATGGCTCCAGTCCGCATGCATAAATATCGAAGTCAGAACACGGTAGTATTCCTTCTCCTCCACCACGAAGTACCAGGAAAGTGCTCCTTTTGTAAGCATCGTATCCGGTCCTCCAAAGAGAGGGGTAAAATGTGTAACTAAATATACTAAGACATTTAATGCGATAATTCCCATGGTAAACGGAGTGAGCTGATAGCGCCAGAATGCGCCGCGAGGCTGCATCCTACCCTGCTGATACCTGCTATAACGGGTATCCTCGCTTTGAGTAGAACTTCCTTGATTATCGCTGGTTTGATAATAGCCGGACTGGGTCTGAGGATTGTTTTGTTGAGACTGTTCCTCAGTCAGTACTTCCTCAATCATCCTCTGCAGATCAGTATAACTACCGGTTTGTGTCTCATATATGATTAATCGGTTCGCTCTAATATCTATAATCCAATGGCTATCTTCTTGTTCAATGGTTGCTAAGTGCTTCACCCCGCCCGGGTTATCGGTTATAATAAGGCTTAACAGTTTTATCTGTCCAGAATAGGAATTTCTAAAGCTTGCCTTAATCTGAGCAAGGATATGCTCGTACTGAGAGATCGATAATTCATTACCCTGAAATACATGCATAACGGATACAATATTAAGTCTATCCTCTATTGAACGATGAAACAGATAGATGCCCGGTGCATTTGAATTAACTTTCTGATATCCATTATTTATAAAACCATTTTGTAATCTGTCTTCAAACATTTCGATTCGTCCTTTTCTTCTATTCTTCCCATGCAAAAGAACGTTTAACAGCCTTATGCCAACCTACCATCAATTCTTCTCTGCGGTCTGTAGCCATGTTCGGTTCAAAGGTCTCTGCCAGTGCCCAATTACTGCGGATTTCCTCTTGATCCTTCCAGAAGCCGACGGCAAGTCCTGCCAGATATGCAGCACCAAGAGCTGTTGTCTCAATGCATTCCGGTTTCAGAACCTTCGTATTAAGAATATCAGCCTGAAATTGCATCAGAAAACGATTAGCACATGCTCCGCCATCCACCTTAAGGGAAGGCAACGTGATATTTGTATCATATTCCATTGCCTTAAGTACCTCATAGGTCTGATATGCGATGGATTCAAGCGTCGCTCTGACGATATGGTCTCTGTTACAACCGCGGGTTATTCCAACAATAGTTCCTCGCGCATATTGATCCCAGTAAGGTGCACCAAGACCTGCAAATGCAGGAACGATATAGACGCCATTCGTATCCGCCACCTGCATTGCGTATTTCTCACTCTCTGCTGCATTTCGAATTAACTGTAACTCGTCGCGAAGCCATTGAATTGCAGCACCCGCTACGAATACACTGCCTTCCAGAGCATAATGAACTTCAGGACCTGTGCTGGCAGCAATTGTTGTTAACAGGCCGTATTTGGAAGTGATGGCTTCTTTTCCGATATTCATTAGTAGGAAACATCCGGTTCCATAAGTATTCTTAACATCACCTTTATTAAAACAGCATTGTCCGAATAACGCTGCCTGTTGGTCACCTGCTGCTCCGGCTATTGGAAGCTCTTCTCCAAATAAGCTTTTGTCCGAATATCCGTAGATACAGCTGGAGGGCTTTACCTCCGGAAGCATCTGCACCGGTATATCCAACTCCTCCAATATCTTCTCATCCCAGGTGAGCTTCTTGATGTCATAAAGCATGGTACGGGAGGCATTGGAATAATCCGTAACAAAGGTTCTGCCCTTCGTCAGATTCCAGATAATCCAGGTATCAATGGTTCCAAATAACAGCTCTCCTGCTTCGGCTGCATCTCTTGCTCCAGGAACATTATCTAAGATCCACTTAATCTTGGTTCCTGAGAAATAAGCATCCGGAATAAGTCCGGTTTTATCTTTAATGTAGGGTTCAAACCCTTTTGCTTTCAAATCGTCAATCATCTCGGAGGTTCTTCTGCACTGCCACACAATCGCATTATGGATAGGTTGTCCAGTCTTCTTATTCCATACGACTGTAGTTTCACGTTGATTCGTGATGCCTATGGCTGCGATTTCGCCTGCTCCTATTCCTAGCTTCGCCATGGCTTCCAACGCCACAGATACTTGTGTGGACCAGATCTCCATTGGATCATGCTCCACCCAGCCCGGCTTCGGATATATCTGAGTGAATTCCTTCTGTGCAACGCCTTTCATTTTCCCCTGTTTATCAAAAATAATACATCTTGAACTGGTGGTTCCCTGGTCAAGTGCCATTATATATTGTTTCATTTGCCATACCTCTCTTTACCTAATCTTCTTATCAAGATTATTGTTTTTTATTCTACTAATTAGTGGATAGATAAATTATCTTCTATCTATTGTTTTTTAGTTATTCTAATAATCAGCAGATAGATAAACTATCTTCTATCTATTGTTTTTTAGTTATTCTAGTAATCAGTGGATAGCTAAATTATCTTCTATCTATTGTTTATTTAGTTATTCCTATTATCCGAGGATTGCTGAAGCTATAACAAATATGGAACTCAGTGCAAGGATAGCTTCGAAAAAAAACAATATGCCATAGAAAAATATATCTTTAAACCTTCCATCCTTCTTCTGTTGGAGCTTTATTAATGTACTGAAAATTAATACCCCCGTAAAAAATAAGAGCAGTATTCCCTTGACAACTGCATTATCGATGAGGCTCGCGAGGACAAGAACTAAAACCAGGATTATAGCGTAAAATATATCGTAGTGTTTCTTCAAGTGAACACCCCCAATCAATTCAGTGAATCCAGTGCTTTTCTTTTATTTTACCCTCTTGTTCCAATATTTACAAGGGATTTATTCGTTGGCATAAAGAAGAAAGAGCCAATTTACAGGAATAAGCTTTCTTAGTTTCTCCATAATAAAAAACTACCAACTAACTAATCGTAGTTGGTAGCATAAGTTTATTATGGTATTCCTTGAACCTAATTATAAATGAAATCAATAATTAGAGACAGGACTAATCGATTCATTACATGACCTATACCCATAATTCGTTAATAGGTATTCTCCAAACTTAGTTTATTCCTTATTTCTATATATTCCTTATCTACTATTTCAAGCAGCCCTGCCATTCTGCTTCTTTCTCTAATAATACTTTTAGGAATGCTTGCATTACTGTTATTAATTAGGGCATGATCCATTTCCGCCCACGTATGCTGTAAAAGTGTTCGAATTTGTATTTCTATTTTATAGTCTTTAAAGCCACTGTAATCATCAAGTTTAAGCAATTCATCTTTTAATTTTATAACATAATGTACAGATATACTTCCTGCTCTATCCGGATCAAAAGATTTCCTGACATCTATAGAATTATCCACGTCGATATCAAATTCATTCTCTATCATTGCCGCAATTAATCTAACTGTATCCGCATAATAAGTAATAATTCTTATCCCTGCGATATCGGTAATTTGATCTAGATTTTCATATTTATATTTTACAATCTTACTACTTAAGCAATTAATGTCTTTCACTCTGCTGGTAATGGCGTAATATTCATACTGGTTTTCAAATAATGAGTTTTTTAAAAACCTCGTAATTTTTGTACATAGTGACTCATAAGTTGGTTTTCTAATAATAAAATCCTTTATAATAATTTCATTATGTGACTGGTTACATTCCGGCAAAAAATTAATTATTTCATCTAATTCTTTTTCATACTTATCCTGTAAATCAGCTTTGTCTTCCCAATAGATTACTTTTTGATTTTCGTTACTTCCATCAAAAAATATTTGAAAAAGCATATTAGATAATTCATCTTGATTCTTATCTGTTAACGCATATTTTATATTCAAGAATAAAATAATTGGAACTTTCTTTGATACTGCGTAATTATAATCATCAATAACATTCATCTTATTTTCGATATTATATTCCAACACCTGAAAATAATAACATTTTTCTTTGCTTGTTCTATTCTCATCTAACCATGCTTTATCTCTGTTTCCCCAATAAGCTCTAATACCACCCTGGATATCTTTACATCGGTCAGTAAGCATATCGTTAAGCTTTTTATACATATCATAATATTTGAACATATTGAAACCCATATAAAACACATATTTAGATGCCATAGTAACAAAACCTCTCCAACAAATTTTTCTAGGGTACCTTTCTTAATCTTTGTAGCAAATTTCACTATTCCTATTCACGGTTTATAATGTCCTTTTAATTAAATTGAGTATCATGTATGTCAGTTGTGATATGTTGAAGTTATAGATAAATAATCAGTCTTGTCTAATTCAGAATAATAGCACTTTTTGACCTAGAATTCAACTATAGCGTTTCGACAAGATATGATACAATCTGCGTTATGTACTGCTAAAATTACAAAACCATGGTTCACATATCATATAATCTGCTATCATTAATGACCCACTGTGGTTAGGTTACTCTCAGACTGACAAATTAATTATGACGCAAAGAAAATATATGATCTTAAATAGCCACATATTGTTATCTGTTGTAAATGAAAAATATCCTCCTTCCAGTTACAGAAAGAGGACATTTTTAAATAATCAGCTTATACTTAATATTTGCAAAGGTAATCTCATCCCCTGATTTGATTTCCATCCGCTGATATGTCATCAGCGGTTCGCCGTTGATATACGTACCATTCGTAGAATTTAGGTCGATGATATAATATATCTCATTTTCACAAATAATCTTCGCATGATACCTGCTGACAACATCTTTCTCGAGGCAGTAATCAACGTTTTTCTTTAATTTACCGATGAAGAATGGGAAGCTTGAGATAGTTATATTCTTATAATTGGTTTCATCAAGAGCTTTCAGAATTAGTAAAGTGTTCTGTTCTGATATAGAATTTAATAGACAAGTAGGGTTATCCTCTTCCTCCTCATCCGTGCTTTTCATCGGAATGTTTTTCATAGGAACCTTATCCTGCTTACATGTATCGAGTTGAGGTTTCAACTCATTCTGATCGGATATTTCATCCCTTATACCTATAATCGGGTCCATAGTCTGGCAACTTATTTCGTTCGGTCTTATTAGTGTATCCGACTTGCTTGCCTTCACCTTGCTCTGTAGTTTTACCCCGGACGATAAAAAATCCTTCCGCGGATCAACGTACTCACAGATCTGTACCATCTTCGTTATTTTATTTTTCTTGTCTAATAATTTCTTAAGGAAATAGCCTTCGACACATAACACAATCAGGAGCAGGGCAAGTAATTTTGTATAATCAATTCTGTTACCAAAGGAATTATACAATATCCCGGTAGTAAGGCTAAGCGTGACCGTAAGAATACCGGACAGAATGCAGATTCCGGACAAGATAAGATTCTGAACAGGATAGAATGTGGCTTCCGTCTCTCCTTCAATCTTTTCCTTCATTACAGGCACATTCGTATTATTATCCTCTAACACTACTGGAGCTTTAAGATGTATAGCATCTTTTCCTTTGGTTATATTCTTCTCATGACTTCTATAGGTGTCTTTCTTATGATCAAGCTCAATCTCAGGTTCGTCAAGATTGCAATTAATCTTTATTCTTCTTGGTGATGTATATTCCTTTGAATTCTTTTGATGGTCGCTGTGAAGAATATTCGTCAGCTGCTCAAATGTGAATTCCTCTTCCCTGCTGACCGCATAAAGCTGATACACAAGAAGCACTGCTTCTTTCTCGTTATAATCCACTTTGTTCATTAGAAATTCCAATAATATGTTTATCTGTTTCTTAATATCCGTAGCGAAGCCAGGTAAAAAGCAGAGCATTGGTTTATTTGTTACTACCTCCCTATAGATATGCTCGGGTGACAATACAAAGTCATCTTCGGGTAATAAGTATTCATAGGCTATTTCTAATACATCTAGAATACCATGAAATAATTGTTTAATTGAATCATAGGATAGGACTGTCTTATCTAGAATATTTGCCATTGATTGTTTCGCTGTAATTTCATAATAATAGAAAACCTTATTATCCAAACGTCTTTGTTCAAAAGGAAGTATTCCTTGGATTGATTGATTTTCAAGTATCCGGATACAATACTGCTCAGGATTTGCAGTCTCATCTTTTTCAATCACCATATAGTTATGTCTCAGGTCTTTTTTATACTCTACCTTCATACCCTCACCATCCTAATTCTACATATATTTCAATTCTTCCAATATTCAATTCTCCTTTATTCAACTCTTCCAATATTTTAATTCTTACTATGCTTCGCTTCCTTATTCCATCTCTGTACCCAGGAACTCCCCTAACTTTTCTTTCAGTTCAGCTACTCCCTTCATAATGGAACCGGTATCCAGAATCACTTCGGTTGCCCGGATTGTCTCAGCCGGACTGTGTACCGGATTATTCTCTATAATCTCTATATAGGAGTAGGAATCAAATAAATGCCCAAACAAGGGTAATGTCACATTAGTTTTCATACCAACGGTTATCTCTATGGTAAATTTATCAGCCTTTACCCTAGCCGAAGAAATTTCAGAAAGGAATAATCCTTTCGATAACTCCAGCAGAAGATAGTTTTCAATCTTAATCTCTTCCTCCTGCGAGCTGCCAAAAATCAGATAGAAGACACCCCTGTCACCGATCTTCTCATAATTAACTGCTCCTGATACGATATCTGCATCATGCTTTACCGTGATTGCAGCTTTATGTAAAACCTCATCTACTGTCCCCTGTATCAGGCACTTATCATGAAGAAAAAAGGAAAGGTAAATCAGTGAAAAGATCGTCATTATCACAATTGGCAGGACAAACGCTGCTTCGACGGTAATACTTCCCTTATTTCGTCCGTTTGTTTGGTTAATATTCATCAATTAAGACCAAGTTAATCCTTTCATATTAACTATCATAAGGAATGCATACCCGGTAAATAGAAATGGAACAAAGGGGATACTTTTCTTACGGTCAGCCAGACGTAGAATTAATAGAAGCATAGATACAATTGCAGCCATAAACAAAGCAATTGCAAAGAGTTCTAGATTACCCCAGAAGCCAAGGCCGAAACCGGTAGCACATAGAAGAATTCCATCTCCCAAGCCTATTTTCCCTTTGGTAGCAAGACTAATGAGAATAACAATACCTCCAACAGCAATTCCACCGAATCGATCAAGAATAGGTACCGTATGGGAAAAAGGTACACAGATGCCAATTAATATGCTTCCAATTATGATGAACCATAGCCATATTCTTTTCTTCATCGCATCCTGAACCCCGCAGAACAGGAGCATAACACCAATTATAATCTTGATTACCGTCTCTGCCATACTACCTCCTTAAACTCTGAATCTTTATTGAATATTATGACTTCTCCAATTCTATAAATCCTATGACCAATTCCATATATCCAATATCTTACGTCCTATTGCCATTTGATTTATTCCACATAATGGTTCTCTTACATTCCTTTTTATTCATAGCACCTCTTGCAAGGCGTCCTCGTCCCCACCTCAGTTATCTTAAGCTCCCTCACACTCCGCTTTATCTTCGAACATTCTCTGATTGAATGATATCTGGTTCCATCTGAAGTGATATAATAGGTGGCTAAGCGAATAAGATTAGCGTCACAACAGGCTTCACAGGGATAATATTTTGCACCACTGTCATTTCTTAAGCCTGTTGGTATTCCAGATACCGCTTTTACCGATAACTTGATATGTGAGCAATTATTTGTTTTATGATAAACACTACCTGTATTTGTTACATATACTATCGTTGCTTTATTCTCTTCCTGCGTCTGATAGGCAGCTGCTACTTTGTAACCGGTCCAACCTCGGAGCCTTACCCGTTGGATCATATTCATTTCTTTAATTATAAATATCTTAACCGGAATTTCAACTTTATAGCTAACTACGATATCGATAATATCACTACCACCCAGTAGGCTAGAACCATAAAAGCTAATTCCGTCAAAACCACCCTTGATACAGGATTGGTTAATCTCTGCCGTATCCAGATACTTCTTTGCATATTGCTTCAAGATTCCATCACTTGTGATATGATCTGCCAATTCATCCAATCCGAGGTCATATTCCTTACCGAAGATAGAAAAATCAAAGCTTACGATATCCTCTATACTCGGGAAATCCTGAAAGACATAAGCTGTCTTAGATAGGTTTAATCCCATCTTTGTAATAGCCGCTTGTATCTGCTCTTGAACAGTGAATAGTTGAATGTAGTAAAGGAAAGCGATCATAAAATATAGAAAGATCGGCAGAACGAATGCGGCCTCCACTGATAATGAGGCTTTCTGATATCTGCCTTCTGTGCTTGATGCGTGACTTGAATTTTTACTATTACAATAGTTCATATGCCAAATCCTAACTTATATTTTTATAGGATATACGTTTAATATTATTCCTATGTTTATAACCAATATAGGTGGGCTGGGATGTCCGTTCTTCCCTAGGAGCTGTTGATTATTCAGATAAGCAAATGATTTCCTGGAGAGAGGTTATATTTTTAATTTTCTAGAATTAATTAGATGAACTTGATATTGATAGAAGAGCGGACATCCCAGCCCACCATTTTTGATTTTTAAAATCCTTTGAATACAGATAACATACTAATACAGTTCAACGGCATCAATAGCAATAGGTTGCTTTCACTTTGAAATGAAAATTATTATCTTGATTATTCAGATACTTCCTTACATAAGCAATGGCAGTAAACTTACTTTTTATCATAAAATCTACTTCCGCATTATAGCCGAACAAGCAGTTTTCAATTCTAAAACTATCCTGTTGATATCGCAGTCTGATGTTTTCCTGAATTAAGTCTAACGACTTATATGCTAACTCATTCTTATCTTTCATCAACAGAAATAACCTGAGATAATCCTGATAGGATAATGCCAAATCCTTCGAATTTGTCATCTGAGACGCTTTCTGCATCAGATATCCTCTATTGATCAGGAATAAATCCGTGAATTGCATCCCCACATCCTTTTTCAGAATTGGTACCTCCTTACCCATCATCAATGCGCAGGTATCCAGTAGCGCCTCTCCAAATGCCCAAAGGATTAAGATCATGATCTGTGTGATACTAATTAAAATAGGTAACCCGGTGAAACCCACCAGTGAGGTTGCAATTAATTTCGCTTCTGATTGTACTTGCTTATTGCCTAAAATTCCCACAAAATCCAGAATCGTTCTTAATAATATTATCCTTGATACTACGGAAGCAAGGTTCTCATGGTCTGAGAGTTTTCCAACAAGAAGGTACTCCTGTTCATATGTTAATACCGAGGGTTTCTGACCCTCAACCTTTTCCTCTTCCGTTGGATACATTCCAAAATGTTCTTTCAGATACTCCTGATAGAGAATATGTTCCGTAATCTGATTTATCTCTTTACCAAGTGCGGGCAAAACTTCAATTCCACCTTGAAACCCACCAAAAAAGCTTCCAATTCCTGAATTGCTACCTATGACGGAATGTTCAAAAAACGTTGCTAATCCCGCCAGGTAATCTGTATCATCCTGCGTCATAGCTGCTATCTCAGAGGGTAAAGCCTGTGATGTAGTAAGCTTTGCATCAGAGATATCCTCCGGATCGACAACCAGATGAATCAGACCACTTTTCAGAAGACTGTTAACCTTATCAAGAGGTGTCTTCTGTCCTGATCTATCCAAAACTAAGGAACTATAGTCAATCGTAAGGCCTTTTATCTGATAGGTGGCGAGAAAATTTTCAGCCTTAATCAACGACATCTTTGCTGGTTGGTACAGCTCCGAAGAAAGCTCCACTTCCGCCTGCATTAGATAGCTTTCTGCTGCATCTAGCACCGCTTTGTTTTGTTCAAGGATCCTTCTCATACCTTTAAAATCATACCCAGAGTCATCCATTGATACATATTTCTTTAATTCTTTAAAGCCTTCTTCTAATCCAGCATAGACCTCCTCCTCAAGGAATATTTTTTCGGATTCCAACTGCTCCTCATACTGTTTTATCATGGGTGTTGCAACCTCTATTTTTATAAGGATACGATCAATATATGATATAGCCTTGATAACTAAGGGCTTGATAATCATAGTTAATTGTAATAGTTGGTACCTCGAATCCCGTATCATGGTTAATTGTGTTAGAAGAGATGCCTTCTGTTCCTTAATCTGTACCTCTGCTTCGTTAATTGATCTATGCAGTTCTTCTATTCTTTTCTTAATTTTTTTGATTTGTTCTTCCTTCTCATCTGACCTTTTACCTTCTGTCATCAAGGCGGCTAATAGAATCTGCTCTTGTTCAAGGCTTTGGGCGTTAGTGTCCTTATTCTGATTCAAGAGAATCATCTGGTTTTGTATCTGTTCCAGCTGTATAAAGCTCTCTTTTATTACATCATAATATTCAGACGGATTACTATAGTGAACTTTCTGCGCTTGATAAATACTCTCATGATTAATTCCAACATTGGCCATAGTTACTTCTTCATAACAAATCATTTTAATAAATGGACTCTCAATTTGTATGGATCCGTCAGCGGCCAGTTCAATACCCTTTTTACTGGTCCTTACTCCGTCAATCAGTTCCATCAGTTCTAGTATGTCCCTATCTATCGTGACGAGCTCCTCTTCCACCTTCAGCTTCTCTTCCATGAGATAGCTTACTTTTCCCGGTGTCTCAAGCAGCGTAAGTTTGTTAAGCAGGGCTTCCAGCCCATTACCCAGTTCACGGTATTTCATATATTCTACTGCTTCATTAATGATTAGACCTCCATCATAATCCGTTAGGTTCACTTCGTTACTTACAATTACGTGCTCTGGAACTATATCATATAATTCAATACCATCCTCGCGATTAGAATCACTAAGTTCTAGATTAGGATCAAAGGTATACGACATATACTCTGACAATAATGACTGTATCTGCTCTTTATCATTTCCCCCACCGGAATGATACCCAAAGACATGATACTCTTCCCATAGGGGACCATAATACTCTGCCAGAACTGAGTCCATGGCCGTCGTTACCGCCCGTTCTGCAAATACTTTTGCAGTATTGACTCTGGCACCCTCTATCATAGTAAAGAGAAGGGATAAAATCAGAAGAAGAATCAGGCTCAAAAATACAGTAATTGTACCTTCTGTTTTCTTATTAAGTTGTATTCTACCCACCCTTTCTCCACCTCCGAATAATCAACTCCTGTTTATTCAATGATGATATCCGCATTGATATCCGTTGTATTTCCGTTAATGGAAGCGAATGCATCCGTTATAATATCCGTTATCTGTGTTCTGAATATTAAAATCAATCCAATTATGATAACTAGAATAAGGATAATCTCGATAATGCCTATCCCTTCTAGTTCTGCGGTTGCCATGTTCCAATAAAGCTTTTTCAAACGTTCCTTCATATGAATTCCCTGCCGCCATCACAGCAGCTCTCCTTTTTGTATTCATTCTAAAACATACTTTTTCATTTTTTGATTTATCTATTTATATTGAGAATGCTGAGAATGCCGGAAACATTATAATCAGAAATACGATCAATAACATTACCACCATGGGTAGTAAGAGTTTTGTTCCGGCCTCTTCCCCAAGTCTCTTAGCAATCTCTTTTCTTTCCTCAAAAGCATCGATCGCCTCATGCATGAGTAATTCCGTAAATCCCTTCGTCCCTTTCTTAAGATTCTGAGAAATTAATGAACTGAATTTGATATATGGGATTAAACCGGTTCTTCTTCCATATTGCTCGTACGCTACATTCTCCGGCAAGCCAAGCTTCAATTCCCGCACCGTCGTTAGCATTTCTTCATAAGCATAACGTCTCCGGAACCCTTTATGAGATGCTTTTCCAGAGTAATCTTCACTGATTTTACTCCAGGCCTGTTTGATGGTCATCCCTGCATTAATCAATAATGTAAATTTATTAATAATCTCTGGGTAATCGATCAGCATCTGCTGCTTTCTTTTTTTCATTTGAACTTCTAATTCTTTATCTCCGTATACCCAAAGAAGTGCAGAAAGCATAATTCCTAGAAAGTATAAGGTAATACCAATGTTCTCACCCTTACTCTCCCAACTTAATCTGAATTCATCTATTGTAGCCGGGAGCTCAAATAATTCCTTTGCTGCTGTGAGATCAGAATTAGTCTGCAATGCTTCAACCAGTTCTGACAAAAACAACTCTTCCTCATTATACTGCTTTGGCATCAACCGGAAATCCATTGTAGTTTCCCTCTGTAAATCATAATAGGTAAGTAGAATCCTTACGGAGGAAGTTACCCCTTCTTCCCCAATGCCTTCATCTCCTATTGTTCCGTCCGAATGAATCAGACTATAGTCTTCAGGATACCACTCTACCTTAATGCTTGTCCCAGGTATACTGCTGATAAAGTTAAGGTTTTTATGAATGGACTCCGCCGATTCGTTATCCCCAAGGACTTCCTTCTCAAGATAGACAATTGCTTTACTTATTATTTTATTAGCTTCTACCTCAGTATATAATCGTTCCTTAACGTTGATAGTCAAGTCTTGTGATGCCGCATGATCGCTTTCTTCCCCTGGTTTTACCATGATTGGATTGACCCGGACCTTTAATTCCACTTTTGTACTTCCCTCGCCATAATCAGGTCTTACGATATATTTGCCATCAATCACGGTAGGATTATTAAGCTCTGATATATATCCAATTATTGATAGCAAATTAAATAGTACCAGTACTGCAAGAATCTGTGATATTCTTTTGCACCAGAAAAGCTTATATAGGTGTTCCGATTTACTGGTATTGTAAAGTGCTTTGATGGAATTAGTTCCTTTATAATTACTACTTAAAATCTTCCAAAGACCGGTTTTAAGTAATATCCGATTGGACAAAGGATATAGATAAGATAAACTGTGTTCTTTCTTATCGATATCTTCCATGAAGTCCTCCGGCTTCTTAAGGCAATAACCGTATCCCGTCAGCAACAGAAGCAAAAATAATGCATTTACTAGCCACACGGCGACACCCCCTCCTTATATCTCAATAGCCACTATTTTATCAATAAGAATAAAGGCTCCCAGATAACATACTAATAACGCACTCATTATTATAATTCCATACAAATTGTGATATAGCGGATCTAAAAAATTTGGAGATGTTATAGATAAGTAAACCAGAATTCCAAGTGGAATGAATTTCATTAGATTAGCTTCCAGACGTTTTCCTGTAATCAGCGTTACAATATCCCTTTTCACTTCAATCTTATCGCCTATGATATTCCCGGAGATTTTTATTACATTGATTAAGTCGCCACCCGTTCGTTTTGCAGTCTGAAAGACTTCAGCAAAGCTTATGATATCCTCAATTCCGGTGCGCTCACCAAAGTCATTCAAGGCTCTCTCAACCGTAATATTCATTTGCACTTGTCGGAGTATATATGTAAATTCCTTAATTATAATTGAGTTCTCTGGATACAATTGGTGCAGATCCTTACATGCCTCCTCAAAGGCATGTTCGGCACTATATCCTGCTTCAAGTGCTGCAGATAGTGCCAGGAGTCCGTCTTTAAATTCGAGGTTGAGCTTCCATTTTCGTTTTACTGCCATTTGCTTTTTCACAGAATCATGATAGAAATATATAATTGGACTTAAGATGATTACACCAAGAATACTTCGATAAAACAGAATTCCTAAGATAATAGCAAGTAGAATGCCCTGAAGAATAGATACGATATTATCCTTCGGTGATAATCTATACATCTCATCAACTTTATTCATCGGAATCCTCCTACCGATATTACCAACAGATTTAATCAGATAATATATTTATTCCTGCTCTTTTTAGTTTATCCGTGTTGTGGAGTTCCTGTTTCTTCACTAACATCCCGATGATTCGCCCGTTTTCTTCACTGGTCTCTTCAAATTGAAAGAGCGGATTTAATTGTATTTCGCCCTCCCGGCAGTCTAATACTTCCGAAATCTCAAGAAGCCGACGGGATCTATCCCTGAGTCTCCCAAGGTGGACTATGAGATCTATTGCAGATGCGATTTGTTTACGGACAGCGAGTAGTGGGATTTCAGTGCCGAGTAGCACAAGAGCTTCAAGACGGTTTAGCATATCAGCTGGTGAGTTGGCATGACCGGTCGATAAAGACCCGTCATGCCCTGTATTTAGTGCTTGCAGCATATCTATGGCTGCGGCATCTCTGACTTCACCGACAATAATACGGTCGGGACGCATCCGGAGAGAGGTTTTGATGAGATCACGGATCGTGATTGCATTTCTTCCCTCCGAATTTGCGTTTCGTACCTCTAGGCGGACAAGATTCGATATATTACGGATCTGAAGTTCTGCTGAATCTTCAATTGTAATTATTCTTTCGCCTGAGGGGATGTAATTAGATAATACATTAAGAAATGTTGTTTTTCCCGATCCTGTCCCGCCACTGATGAAGATATTATACCCCGCTATGACCAGTTTTTGGAGGAAGTTAGCTACCTCCGTAGATATTGATTTTAACTCAATTAACCGTTCAATTGTTATTGGCTTATTAGGAAACTTTCTTATGGTTATTATTGGGCCTTCCATGGCAACCGGGCTTAAGACCACATTGACTCTCGCACCGTCAGCTAACCTGGAGTCCACAATAGGACAGGCTTCGTTAATTATTCGGTTGGAGTGTGATACGATCTGCTGTATCACATCCTCCAGCTTCTGCTTTGATTCAAAGCTCTTATGGTATGGATAAATCGTTCCGTTTTTCTCAATAAATATTTTGTTCGGTCCATTTACCATCACTTCTGTGATTTCCGGATCTTCGATCAGCTCCTGCAAAATATCAAGCCTTCGGATCGCATTGAAAATATCCTTGCGAAGCCTCTGCTTCTCCTGCATACTGATGTATTCCTCTCTACTATGGGTAATCAGGATAAGGTCTATGGAATCATAAAGTTCTTCATCAGATATTTCTCTGCTGAGATCGATCGAATCTAACGTTCTTTGCTTCAGTAATTCCTTCAGATGATCCATTTATTACCTCCGGACTAACTAAATATTTGTATGCATTGTTTCGAATTGTTCCAAGATAATGTATTTTTTAGCTCCGTTATAGGGATTTGGGCTTGTCCCAATTCTTCTTCTCTAGGAAGCCTGATCCTGTTAAATTTATCATTATTCATATTAAAACCACTATATTCCATCTGCGTGGACCATACGGAGTAAATGGCATCTTCATAAGCCGAACCCATATTGGTAACAAGCACCTTGTCAGACAACTTCATTAACTCGTCTGTTGCATCACTGTGGGTTCCTAAGTAAAAGATAACCGTGTCATAATCGGTATGTATTTTTATCTCATCCACCCATTTACGAATATCTTCCTTATTCAGAGATAAGATGTCTGCAGCATGCGTTATTCCTATCAGGTATGATAGATTACCTGCATAACCGAGCAGAGATTTCATCTTCATGATACTGTTTACATTCTCTTTCAGATAGAAAATGAACTCCGTAAGGGAAGGATTACTACTATCTGCAAAGGCGACTAACTGCACCGGAATAGGGTCTAACATAACCAGCAATACCTTCTGATGATCTGCCAGCAAGGTCCCTACGGACCAGGCAAATGTGATTATTTCCGCACTCTGAATTGGTGAATATATGGATATCATTCGTGCCGGTTTCGAGTGATTTGTTATTGGAAGGGCATTCTCCCTCCGGTTGTAGTCATTCATAATTTCTTTCATCAGTGCCTGGGCCGGCTGATATTTATATACTGATTGATATCCTGGGTTATTCTCCTCTCCCTGACTATCTGTAAGTTTATAAATATACTTAACCTTATGAAAAAAAGTCTCCTCTTCTAAATCCTGACTGCCAAGCAGAAGTATTTCGATCGGATGTTTGTTTAGGAATTCTTCCAGGCTGTCTTTACGGGTAAAAGCAGAAAATTCGAAATTGAATTCCTTCTTCTTTTTAAAGTACTCCATAAAACGGGTCGCATAAAAAGAGTCAGAATCATAGAGTGCAAAAATTCTTTCCACGACAGAATCCTCCTATATGAAATTGTATAAGCGTTTGGGGAAGAGTGTTATACCGAACTCTCGATATTAAATGATAACCCCGATTAACTCGGGGAACGAATAAAGAATAGATGTTTCATAGTATTGGGGATTTAGATATAGGTAATTAGTATTAGATACTGTCAATATATTACATTACAGGAACAAATTTGTCAACTAATGTATTTGAAATTTATAATATTTGTTATTTTTATACAATATTTGGTTGCGTTCTTAACATTTCCTACAAATTATTTAACGATTATTTGAAGGAATAGTAGGATGCTAAACCATAAAGTAACAAAAAGCCTGGTAACCCAAGGAGTCCGTTAGTAAGCACACTAACTCCGTTAACTCCAACATTAATATCATAGCCTTTACTCCTTAAGATAAAATCCAACACATAGATTCCCGCAGTCCCTATGGCTGCACGAAGTCCAAAATCAACAATCAGATCCGGTCTGCGTCTAAGAACACAGATGCCGATGAAAACTACACAACCGATAATAATCCCAATTAATATCATATTTTCTAAACTCATAATATCCCTCCGCAATTAAATTTTGTGGCTCGTACCTTTTTTTATTATATGTTTTAGCGAAAATCTATGTCCTTCTGATATAACCTACTACATTTATATACCGGTTTATCCAATTTATGTTAATTAATAGAATAATAACCAATTAATTTGACTATACTATTAGAAAACATGATATAAGGCTGGTGACCCAATGCGTTTATTCTCTAAGAAGAGACCTCCAAAAGATAATTACTTGATAAATGAAATTAATAAGACTAAGATTGCAATGGAAGCAGCTTATTCTAATTTTCAGAATGTCGTCGATCCGGACCTGATTGATAGCTGCATCTATGAGCTGAACGCCGTACAGAACCGTTATAAATTCTTACTGAAGGAAGCAAAGGCTTCTGAGAACGAATATTCCTTGATGTAATAAAAAATGTCCCAAGCCGTTACCGGTTTGGGACATTTATCTTGTGTGTTTTATTCATTTATCTTTTGGACATTGTACTTTTCGTCTTACGTTCTTCCATTCCTTCGTACTTCATTAGGGGTCAGTAACGTCAGAATTCTTTTGTCCTGTAATGCTTTGGTATATCAAACCATTCGTACCATCTCATGCATGTTGGTTATTATTAATCTTTGGTACTAATTAATCTTTGGTACTAATTAATCTTTGGTAATTTATTATCCTTTTGAACCTTTGTACTTTAAAATCTCTTTGTACTTTATAATTCTTTTGTTCTTTATTATTCTCTTGTACTTTAAATCTTTTGTCTTTTAAATCCCTATGTGCTTTCAATTCTTTTGTACTTTATGCTCTTCTTACTTTAGTATTTTGGTGCTTTTAATCTCTAGTATTTTGGTACTTTAACCTTTTGTATTTACTTTCTTTCGTACTTCAATTTCTTTCGTACTTCAATTTCTTTCGTACTTCATTTTCTTTCGTACTTCAATTTCTTTTGTTCTTCAATTTCTTTTGTACTTCATTTTCTTATGTACTTCATTTTCTTATGTACTTCATTTTCATTTGTACTTCATTTTCTTATGTAGTGGCTTTTATGCTATAAACCCGCGGCTCCTATTGCTAGGATCGATGTAAGTCTCATTGAGTTTACCTCTGCCGTAGGTCAAGCCCGCATAGAGCTGCTGCGTATTACGCATCATCGGTCCACTGTTATCAGCTTTGCTGACTCCTTCGAATCCGACTAACAGCTTGTTCAGTACACTCACAGCGCTGTCCAGAGAAACTGGATTTTTCTTAATTATGGCTGTGATAATCAGCTTATTTATATATAGATAGAGGCTCACTAAATCATAGGATATCGTATATTGAAAATCCAATGCCACTATCAACTCATTAACATATTTTTGGGCTTTCTTTAATTCCTTATCAAATACAGCCAGGTTTTCTGCCACATAAGCTACCTTTGCTTCCGCGATTTCTTCCAGTATCATTTCATACAGGATTACGATAAGCTCACTTTTAGAAGCCTGTGTAACACGGGCGGAAAATGCCTGAATTGCTTCTTTTTTCATAATAACCTCCATGCTGCGCTCTGCAGCAGCTTAAATTACTAAGCGAAAAGCATACTTTGGTGCTTTTTGCCGGTTGAAAAAAGTTTTCTTTTCAACCTACCCTCCATCTATTCTTAAAAATTATCCTCCGACGATACAGTAGTAAAATGCTTAATTACTGTTGAAGTAAGGAAAGAATAGTCTGCGGTCTCTGATTTGACTGTGCAAGCATGGAGGTCCCAGCCTGAGCAAGTACATTCTTCTGGGTATATTCGGCCATCTCTTCCGCCATATCAGCATCGGAGATACGGGATAAGGATTCTGTCATGTTCTCAGATGCTGTATCCAGGTTAGCTATAGAATGCTCCAGACGGTTCTGGTAAGCACCAAGCTTGGAACGGATCGCAGAAACATTGTTGATAGCTATATCAAGTAATGTGATTGCTTCCTGCGCACCATCTGCGGTACCGATATTAATCTTATCAATACCGAGGGTTGCCGGATCAACCTTAGGAATACGAACTGCCATCGTCTGTCCTTCATTTGCACCGATCTGTAGATCCATCGGACCTGCATCCAGAACAGAAATTGTTACATTAGCAGTTGTACCACCGGTAGGAGCTAGCGGAACTGGAGCGTCAACTGCGTAATCATCAAATAACGTATCTACGGTTCCCGGTGCCACTTCTACCACCATGGCGAAGTTATTTCTGTCGGATACCGTCACTTTATTACCGCTGATGGATACGGTGGCTGTATTGTCAAACTGAGAAGTATAATTAAGGGTAGCTGTTGCATCATAACCTGTAGCAGCTGCTTTTGACGGGGATAATCCTAAGAGTGTTGCTAATTCCGGATCATCACAATAGATTTCAATCTTCTGGTTTGAGCCGTAGTCATTGGAGACAAACGCTAAACGCATGGTATCTGCCCAAGTAGTGCTGGTATAGCCTGCAAGTTCAAGGTTCACTGTTGTAGAAGGTGTGGGGGGTACTGGACCTGCAGCTGATGCAACTGCAAATACACTGACACCTACGGCATCACCGGCATCTCTGATCTTAGTGAATATCTCATCCAGGGTATCTCCTTCATTGACAACTACGGATTCACCATTAACATTAATGGAGCCTGTCTGGGTACTATTAGCTGTTTCCGTTGCAGCAGTTCCGGCACCATTAAAATTGGATCCTTGACCGAGAAGAACTGCCTGTCTAGCATCTCTTGTAACATTGACTACGTAATCACCTACTGATACGGTATCGGATAAGGATACTAATTTTACATTATTATTACTGGAGTATGACTTTCTGTCGATATTACCATCGAGGAGGGTCATAGTATTGAATTCTGTTGTATCGGAAATACGTTGGATTTCCTGATTTAACTGGTTGATTTCTGCCTGGATTGCTTCACGGTCATCTGCTGTATAGATACCATTTGCAGATTCTACCGCAAGCTCTCTCATTCTTTGACACATGGACTCAACTTCAACAAGCGCGCCTTCTGCTGTCTGTATTACGGAGATACCGTCGGACGCATTTCTGGAGGCCTGATCCAGACCGGAGATCTGAGTCCTCATTTTCTCTGAAATTGCAAGTCCTGCTGAATCGTCTGCCGCACTGTTAATACGGTAGCCGGAGGATAATTTCTCCAAACTGGAGTCTAATGCATTGTTGGTCTTTGCCAATTGGTTATTAGCCTTTAACGCCGAAATGTTATGGTTGATTCTCATTACGTATCACCTAATCCCTTTCTGTTCCGGCTGCCATCCCCCTCCATGAAATGATGGTTCGCTCGATATAATAAGTTAAAAATTTAGTCAATATATCAGCAACCTCCATGTGGCCGAAATACATCTAAAACTAGGTTGCAGCCTGTCTTTACGACCCGCTGCTTTCTGCCGAACGTACTGTATGTACGATGGCTTTTGCTAACCGATATAATGTCCGTTCGGTTTCTACTCTCATCGAAGAGGTGTTCTCGTTAACATTCTGATTCTGATAGCTATAAGTATCATTCTCTCTTCTCTGATGGCTGAAGTCCAATTGTTTTAAGGTAACTTCACTTTCCGCTGCCGCTGCTTCAATCTCTCCGGCATTCATCTTAAGCTGCTCCAGACCGCTTCGGCTGTCGCTTGTGATTAGACCTTTCAGTATCTTTTCCTTCAATGAGAACTCTGCTTTTACATTACCCAGTTGCTCAGACCAGATAGTGACCGATACTTTTCCGGTGTCTTTCGTCCCTCGAAGTATTGTAAGGTTTATATTCGTAACACCATGCTCGGTCTCTACAGGTATCTGATAATATTCTTTTTCTGTAAGAGTCTTTATAAATGTCATCTGCTGCCCGATCGTTTTTAACTCCGCCAGTTTTATACTGTCGATCTTTTCTTCAGAATATGACTGGTTAAGTGCAGCGTCCGCATCCGCTTTGAGCTGTGAGTATATTTCCTGCATCGAATGCTTATCGCTTATTGTATCGGACAATTCATTCAATTCCTTAAGACTGTTTTCTGATTTTTCTACAAAATTTTCTTTTTGCAGCTTCAAGAGCTTCTTAATCGGTGATTCTCCATTGCTTAATACATTGTTTGCTATCATGATATTTGCGGTTGTACTGGGAACCTGGTAATCCTGTAAGAAACGAATGGACTGTTCCGAATTCCTGCATAGGTCCCGTATTTCCTGAACCTTCTGTGTGTATACCTCTTCTTCTGCTGCCGATTGTCCATTCACCTTCTGAAGAGATTTTAACAATGTATCAACAGGAACATCCTTCACAGCCTCCCACATTCCCGGTTGCTCTATGGACGCCAGCTGCATCGAGGCTCCAGGTACACCAGCCGTCAACGGAGCATTTGCCGCCATAGGATTCGCCTCCTGTAAAATGCTCTGCCCCACTTTACTTAGTTTGTTCGGCGTCAGCTCCTCTTTCACCTGCCTGAGAATCCTCTCCAGATATTCTGTCTGTTGCTCAATTGTATCCTCCTTAGAGGACTGATCTTCATATTGCTGTCCTGTATCGGAGTGAAATCCGCTTAACTGCTCTGCGATGGACTCTTTTGCTCTTGTCAAGCTTTGAAGTGCTCCAAACTCGTCATCGATAGCTGCGTCCAGACGGCCTTTTTTACTGGTTTGTACTGCAGTAAGCAGATGCTCAAGGGTTATCTCCTGCCCTGCTTTTACTACAGCTCCCAGGGCTGCTCCGTCTGATTTCTCAACATTATACAGAAGTCGGTAGATACCAATATAGGCCTTACGCTCCTCTGCTGTGATACCATCAGCCTTTTCTAGTTGCCTGAGATAAGTACTGTATTTTTCTTCTGCGGTAATTCCCTGCTCTTCTTTGATCCTATCAATGGTCCGGTTCAGCTCGCTAATCGGTGTCTCAAGGGGATTGATTCCCTCTCGGATCATACGGACGGTTACTTCCGGATGAAGGTTCTTGATCATAGTCGCCACCTCATGATCGTATGCCTTAACCTGATTGATGGAGGCCTCTGAGATTTCCATCTGATTGTACCCAAGAATTCTTACCGCTCTCTGGTTTTCCACAGAATTCTCAATATTCATCTCTGTTAACAGCGAATCCATATGTGCAAATGCTTTCTTGATGCTATCTCCGTACTCCCTGTTCGGCACAGTCATCAACGTCTCATACGCTGTCCCTGCTTTCTCAAGCCTTGCCTGAAGTGTACGTCCTTCACTTAACAGCTCCGGTATTGTCTGTGTAGTACGTTCCGTCAGAGTGCTTCCAAGAATATAGCTTGGTATATATCTTAACTGTTCGATGCTTCTGGTTGTTTCTTTCAGTATCTGAAGAGATTCCCCGGTTACCTCGGCATCCGCTTCCTTCAGATATTGCTTATAATAATTGTCCTCTAATTCTCTTAATGCATCAACAACCCTACTCAGCTGTTGTGTCTCAACCTTGATGCCTTTCTTCTCTAGCTGATTCGCAGCCTCCAAGTTCATCTTCAGACGGATCTCCTCCATCTGTCTTCTTGCACGTACTTCTTCATAAGTAGTACCGGGATTCCCATCTTCACTACCTGAATTATCCTTACCGGTGAAATCCGATGAAGTAGCCTTTCCCTCCATAGTCTTAATAAGCGTTTCTTCATAGCTTACTTCCTCTGAGCTTGTCTCATCAATATCCCAAGCGGAACTACTACTTTGTGCTGCAGCAGTTGTTTCCTCTGCTTTCCCGAACACATACAAGCTCTCTTGAATGGATAGCAGATTCTTGATTGTTAGCTCCGTTCCTGTCTTAACAGCCCTAGTTACAGCTTCCGGTAATATAGAACGAATGTCTGCCACAATCTGCTCCGCTGACATACCCTTAGAGGTAATCAGGGATACTTCCATCGGATTCGTTCCGTTCTTCATTCCTTCTAACAGTCTATCCAGTACGATTCCCGTATCGGATTCAGACTTTAACTGATCCAAGTCTTTCTTATATGTAAATGTCTCCGTTGTCAACGGCAGCTGATTCTCAATCAACCATCTGCCCTCACCGAGATTTTCCTCTGAAACCTCATAACCGGCAGACTTAATAATCTCTTCTACCTGATTTTCCAAGTCACTCCAGGCCTGTTCTGTGAGCTTCTCCGGTTTTTGCATGGTTCCGCTGAAAGATGCTTTATAGATATTTTCAATGGAAGGTTTTGCACCTCTCAAGATCAGATAATGCATCGCCTTATCATCGATTTTAATTATGGAATGGCTTAAATCCAGAGCCTTCGTAATCTTTGCCATATTCTCCGCTGTTACCGGAAGATCTGCTTCCTTAAGTTTCTGGGCAATATCTTCTTCGCCGGTACCCGCAGCTTTCCCGAATATCGGCTGCTCTTTCATAGCCTCTGATTTTATCCTGTTTAACGCATGATATAAGCCACTTACCGTAAATGTCTCGACCGGAAAGCCTTCCGCTTCTAATAATCTATAATCCAGTTCAGTCAGCTTAGCACCGATTACCTCCAACTGAGTTTTTGTCTCTTTATATTGTACTTCTATCCCTGCTTTCTGAGCTACCTTGCTCTTCTGGGTTAGAATAGTTCCCCAATCTGCATCCTTAACCACCAACGCCTTAAAGGATTGTTTGCTGATGTTTCCATCCAGTAGCTTCAGTTCAATTTCACTTTCGGTTACTTTTACCACTTCAAAGGTTTTCACGTCACCCGGTTTGGCATTGCCAATTACACTACCCGAAGCAACCACATTATGACCATCAAAATTAAGGGTTATCTGATCCTCCACAGAAAGAACTGTTCCTGTAATCTGTTGTCCTTCTTTGAGGGAAGCCATACCCTTATCGCTCTTACCATTATCTATAGCAACCTGGTTCGTTGAAATTTTATCGGTTTTGTTTGTTGTGCTTAACTCCATTGCCATCGAATAATCCATACCGTTTTCATCCTTATTCAAGTTAATTATAAATGACCTGAGCTTACTCCTGCTCCCGCCATCATGGGAAAGATGTTTACAGCTAATATTTCGGCTAATTTCCCAAAAAACTTAACATAGGAATTCTTTCCTTGCTACAGCTTGAATAAACATAAAATAACTAGATGCGTTATGTCCATAATATGGAGGTTATTTATGAAATATAGAATTTATTCGGTCATTCTAATGCTCCTTCTTACCTGTACTTTACTTCTTAACTCTTGTAAAATGCCGCCTACGCAGGAAAAGATACAAAGTAGCTTTGATGTCTTTCTGAATGATGTATTTGTAGAAGAAGTTCAAGCGGATTCACTTTCCCTTAATTATTCCCTGTCTAATCCCGAAAAGTACGGGATTAAGTCAGAAGATACTACCTTGGGGGAATATAGTATCCGCCACATGACCGAAGACCTGTCCCAATACGAGAATTATTTATCCCGCCTGCGTTCCTTTGATTACAGTAAGCTTACCTCGGAGCAGCAGCTGACTTATGATATTCTGAAGAACTATCTTGAACAGGATCTTAAGCTTGGGAATTTCATGTATTATAATGAGTGCCTTGGTCCCACCACGGGTATTCAGGCTCAACTTCCCATTCTGCTTGCCGAATATAAATTTAATGAAAAGACTGATCTTGATAATTATCTGGAGCTTCTTCCCTGTGTCTATGATTATTTTGAAGACATCATTCAATACGAAAAGGAAAAATCTGCACGTGGACTGTTTATGCGTGATGAAGTTGCAGAAGAAATCATCAACCAGTGCAAAATTTTCATAGAGGCACCGGAGCATAATTTCCTTATTCAATATTTTAATGAAAAAATCTCTTCCTACGAAGCTCTGAGCAGTTCCGAAATTACTTATTATAAAGCCCGTAATAGGGAAGCTGTGCTGGCATATATCATACCTGCTTATCAGCTGCTGATAAAAACATTGAGCGACCTGAAAGGTTCCGGTACCAATAATGCCGGACTCTACTATTATCCTGAAGGCCGGGCTTATTACGAATGTCTCTCCAAATATAAAACAGGCTCAGCGAAAAGAATGGAGGATATGATAGCAATGCTGGACGGCGCTATCGGGAAAGGAGTCGTTAAGATAACCTCCTTAACCATGTCAGATCCCTCCTTAATTGATAAATATCTTTCCTTTACCTCCTATCCCATTACGGATCCTCAAGAAATTATCGATGATTTGAAATCAGATATTACGAAAGATTTCCCAGAAGCAGTGTCTGTTAACTGTGAGATTAAATATGTTCCACCCTCGCTATCACAATACCTCAGTCCTGCCATGTATTTAATCCCACCAATCGACAACTATACCGATAATGATATCTATATTAATGGCCAGGATTCAAATACACTTTCGATGATCTATCCTACTGTTGCACACGAGAGCTATCCTGGGCACCTGTACCAATGTGTTTATTTTCGTCATAAGCATCCTGCACCAATACGGAGTTTAATGAACTTCGTCGGGTATGATGAGGGCTGGGCAACCTATGTTGAGATGTACTCTTATCATACCTCAGGTATTGATGAGACTCTCGCCGCTTTTCTGGAAGCGAATAATATCGTAATTCTATGTATGTATGCCCGGGCTGATATTGGTATTCATTATGAGGGCTGGACTAAGGATACAACAGTAAAATACATCGATACTTTTATCGGAGATAAAGAGATCGCCGGTGCCATCTATGATACCCTGCTCGAAGAGCCTGCCATCTATCTGCCGTATGCAATCGGATACTTGGAAATCATGGAATTGCGGGCAAAAGTACAGCAACAACTCGGTGATGATTTTTCTGCAAAGGAATTCCATCGGTTTCTTTTGGATATTGGTCCTGCACAATTTGGGATTATTGGTAAATATATGGATTACTTCAATTTTTTGGATTGACATTTACAGATGGTAGTTTTATACTTATTATGGCATACAATTTATTTACTATAGTAGAAGTGTTAAAAAACTTATTAAAATTAAGTTTAATAAGCTAATAATTATAAAAAATAGGAGGAAATAATATGTCAACAAAAGCGTACTTTAAACATGACGAAATTGGAGCTAACAAACCCGGCTTTTCCAAAACCCGCTCAATCATCGAGGCAGCTTTCTATGGTAATAACGTAATTAAGGTTAATACCTTAAGAGAGGCTTATGAATTGGCTAAGAATTCACCCGGCACTGTAGTTACAGATATGCCGGTATATCGTGGAGAGGATTTTGGTCTTGAAAGAGATGCAAAAGTATTATTATTCAACGACGGTTTTGTAACCGGCCGTGCTGCTTCTGCAAGAAAGATTACAGGAGAACCTGGCGTAGACACCGAAGACCTTAATGCTAAGGTTATGGACGCAATTTATGATACAAGATTTTCCGTTATGTATCATGCTGAAGTGTTCATCGGTTTGGATCCTGAGTTCATGGTTAAAGCGCATTTGTTGATTCCGGAAGGCGAAGAGAATATCCTTTATTCCTGGATGCTCAACTTCCAATATATGTCCGACGAATACATAAGAATGTATAAAGCATCAAGACCGATCGGTGATGAATGTGACATTTACATATTCTCCAATCCTCAATGGAAACATAAGGATCATCCCATGGGATTAACCTATTTTAACACAATGACGAACTGTGCTGCTCTTCTTGGTATGAGATATTTTGGTGAGCATAAGAAGGGTACCCTTACCATTGCTTGGGCTGTTGCTAATCGTAATGGCTACGCTTCCTGCCATGGCGGACAGAAGAGATACAACCTTGCCGGCGGAAAATCCTATGTTGCTTCCGTATTCGGTCTCTCCGGATCCGGTAAATCCACAATTACTCATGCAAAGCATGGTGGCAAATACGATGTAACCGTTCTTCATGATGATGCCTTTATCATTAATACTGAAACCGGTTCTTCCATCGCTTTAGAGCCTACCTATTTTGATAAGACACAGGATTATCCTACCAGCTGTGAAGATAACAAGTTCTTATTAACGGCGCAGAACTGCTCCGCAACCTTGGATGAGGACGGCAAGATTGTTCTTGTAACCGAAGATATCCGTAACGGTAATGGCCGTGCTATTAAGTCTAAATTATGGTCTCCTAACCGCGTAGATAAGATTTATGAGCCTGTTAACTCCATTTTCTGGATTATGAAGGATCCTACCATTCCTCCGGTAGTTAAATTAAAGGGTGCTGCTTTAGCTTCCGTTATGGGTGCAACCCTTGCTACTAAGAGAACAACGGCTGAGCGTCTTGCTCCCGGCGTGGATCCGAATGCATTGGTAGTTGAGCCATATGCTAATCCTTTCCGTACTTATCCTTTAGTTAACGACTATGAGAAATTCAAGAAGCTCGTTGCTGAGAGAAATGTAGATTGCTATATCATCAATACTGGTGATTTTATGGGTAAGAAGGTTAAACCTGCTGATACCTTAGGAATCCTTGAGACTATTGTTGAAGGTAATGCAGTATTTAAGCAGTGGGGTCCTTTCGAGGATATCGAAATCTTCGAATGGGAAGGCTTCGTTCCTAACTTAAGTGATCCTGAATACAAGGCTCAGTTAATTGCAAGAATGAAGGACAGAATTGAGTTCGTACAGTCCAGAGACACTGATAAGGGTGGCTTTGACAAACTTCCTGTAGAAGCATTAGATGCGCTGAAGAAGGTTGTTGCTGAAATCGAATAATCTAATCTAAAAGCACTTAATAAAACAGCTGCACATCATCCCGGAGGAATTCAGGTGATATGCAGCTGTTTCTTATCATATATACTAGATAATTGTGAAATGCTATGCGTTAATAAATTTATTTAATTACAATATTATAAGTTTTTGTATGCGCTCCATAGGTGATGGTAAGCTTTGCCTTACCTGCTTTCACACCTGTAATCTTACCATCCTCTGTCACCTTGAATATCTTTGTACTGGAGGATTTTAAGGTAAAGTTCTTATTGGAAAGTTTAATTTCTACATTCTTATCCGTATCAACATCTTTTAACAGGATGGAGGTTATAGTTACAGATTTCCCTTTGTCGATGGATTCAATAACCTTAACATCCTCACTATTCAAGCTGATAGAATCTACTCTCTTTGCTTCCTTCTCAACGTCGGTTGCAGATAGGCATTTATTATATATCTTTAATTCATCGATGGCTCCGTTAATAAAGGTGCTTCCGTCATATCCAATTAATAAATCCCCGGCTGCATTATAGATATTAATCAGATCTGATGCTTCCGTCTTATCTCGTAATATTCCGTTCAGGTAACTCTTCATCTGCCCATCCTGGTAAGTATAGGTATAATGGAACCAGCTTGTTCCTTTCACTTTGTCTTCGCTATAAAAGAAATCAGAAGACAGTGTTTGACCACCTGACATAATCCAGTAATCCGGGTCATACACATTGGTATACAAGCCCAACCGAGTGTTTTCAGCATCCCCCCAGCTACTGACGTATACCTGATACGTAGCTAGGTTCTCGTCATCGTTTGCATCGGATGGGTTCTGCCTGTATAAAACCGGATATTCTCCATCCTTATCCAGCTTAAGCCAGAAGGAAACCGTGAATTCTGTATCAAAATTCAATTGGTCTCCGGCAGGTACCAGAATATAATTTCCTTTCGACATCGTGATTGCCTTACCGTTCTTGCCAACAATATATTTTGTTGTTCCACCCACAGCAATTTTTTCTGCATCATTTTTAAACAATGCGCTATCTTTTAGATTATCGTCAAACGCATAGTATGCAACTAGCTGCTTGGTCGGCTCCAAGAACTCTTTATTCGCCGTAAGGCCATTCTGATACAGTTCATCAACCTGATCATAGGTCAGTGCAGCTGTATAGATCCTTAGATCATCTACATAACCTTCAAAGAAGTACGAAAGAGAGTGGTCAACACCGATATATAATTCATCATTATTAAAGGTGATTCCGTCCGTGTAATTTAATTGGTTTAATAATTCATTGTCGCGATATATCTTAATGCGTTTTCCATCATAAGTAACGGTTAAGAGGAACCATTCTCCGCCTTCCACATATTTGCCACTGGTTGTGGAAGAGCCCTCCGTTATGAATGCCGGTTCAACATTATAGTCCTGGAAACTATTACTTAATGTAACCTCCGGTTCACATCCCTCGAAACATATCCGATATGGATTACTCCAATAGAAGTCATCATTCTTTTCCCATCCGCAATCAATCCCTTTATCTAGCAGGTATTTTGTTTTTTCACTGGAGTCACCAAGATTAATCCATGCGGAAATTGTCATATTCGCATTCTCTGTATCCTTACTATTCCCAAGGTTTAATACTTCCTCCGGATCTACAACAAGATAATTATCTTTCCCGTTGAATACTGCTGCCTTACCATAGATACCATCGGTGTAGGTCAGTTTTTTTGCTCCAAGGTTCGTAGTTAGCCCACCGATAGATTCATTATAATTCTCGTCAAAAGTCCAATGAGCGACCAAGGTACCAAGCGGAACGTCTACTACTTCATCTGACTCTTCTGCCTTTACACGGTTTGCACAGCTTAGCAGTGCAATGATCATAGCAAGTGTCATTACCCATGAAATTACTCTTGTACTACCTTTTTTATTTGCCATAATGTTCCTCCCTTAATATTGATAAGAGGATTGTAGTCGATTCTATCTTGTTTGAAAATCACCCTAGGGGTGATTTTGATAAACACATAGTCCTTATTTACTATTTTTAATAGTAATTTCCATATTGCAAAGGAATCATAAAAAATGCGTAACACGGAACAACGTATTACGCACTTCATGAAGTCTTTTTCTAATATTACTGAATCTCAGCGCCGGAGGGCATCGGTTTTTCCGGTACCATGAGTGCAAGGGTGCCTTCTGCGTCTTCTGCACAGAGTAACATACCTTCGGATAACATTCCGGCTAAGGTAGCAGGCTTTAAGTTGACAACTACCATAACCTTTTTACCTACCATCTCCTCCGGTGTATAGTGAGCTTTGATACCGGATACAATCTGCTTCACCTGGGAGCCGATCTTAACTTGGGAGCAAAGCAATTTCTTACTCTTCTTAACTTCTTCACAGGCTATGATCTCCCCGATTTGGAATTGTAGCTTAGCGAAATCATCATAGGTTATCTCAGGTTTTGCTTCAATATCTATAGTGTCTTTCTTCTCTTCCTTCGTCTCTTCAGCAGATACGATAGTCTCATTCACTTCTCTGGATGCATCCACTTTCTCTAGAACCTCCTTTAAATCAAGTCTTGCAAATAATATCTCCGGTGCCTCCGTTACCTTAGTTCCATCCTGATACAATCCATAGCTTGACAGTTCTTCTAAGGTTCTTGCCTTTGCATTCAGCTGGGTTAAAATTTTAGCTACTGTCTCCGGCATAAAGGATTCCAGCAGACTTGCACCAATGCAAATGCTTTCTGTCAGATTGTACAGAACGGTCTCCAGGCGTGCTTTTTTATCTTCCTCTTTTGCCAAAACCCAAGGCATGGTCTCATCAATGTATTTATTACAACGTTTGAATAAAGTAAATATCTCACTGATGGCATCTGCTACACGAAGCTTCTCCATCTTAGCAATTACCTTCTTCCCGGTCTCAAGGGCAAGTACCTTTAACTCCTCATCCACCGGCTCAGCTGCCTTGCCATCTTTTACGATACCACCAAAGTATTTGTTACTCATGGAGATCGTTCGATTTACCAAATTACCCAAGGTATTCGCAAGGTCTGAATTAATTCTTTCTACTAAGAGCTCCCAAGAGATACTTCCGTCATTATCAAAAGGCATCTCATGAAGTACGAAATAACGTACTGCATCAACTCCAAATATTTTAACCAAGTCGTCTGCATAAAGTACATTTCCTTTGGACTTACTCATCTTATCTCCGGCACTGCCCTGCATTAACCATGGATGGCCGAAGACCTGCTTCGGAAGCTCCACATCAAGTGCCATTAAGATGATCGGCCAGTAAATGGTATGGAAACGGATAATGTCTTTACCAATCAGGTGCAAATCACAAGGCCAGAATTTCTTGAATTGCTCTGTACTGTTACCATCTGCATCGTAGCCAATTCCGGTAATGTAGTTACTGAGTGCATCCAACCATACATATACTACATGTCTATCATCGAAATCCACCGGGATGCCCCATTTGAAAGAGGTACGGGATACACATAGATCCTGTAGTCCCGGAAGAAGGAAGTTGTTCATCATCTCGTTCTTTCTGGATTCCGGCTGAATAAATTCCGGATAGGCGTTAATGTGCTGAATCAATCGGTCAGCATATTTGCTGAGTTTCAGGAAATATGCTTCCTCCTTTGCAGGTTGAACCTCTCTGCTACAGTCAGGGCATTTTCCATTCACTAGCTGCGAGGAGGTGAAGAAGGATTCACAAGGAGTGCAATACATTCCCTCATAATGACCCTTATAGATATCTCCCTGCTCATATAATTTCTTGAAGATCTTTTGAATCTGCTTTTCGTGGTCTGCATCTGTGGTACGGATAAATTTATCATAGGACGTGTTCATCAGATCCCAGATATCCTTAATCAGTCCAGCTATGTTATCCACAAATTCCTTCGGCGTTACCCCTGCATCTGCTGCCTTTAATTCAATTTTCTGTCCGTGTTCATCGGTGCCGGTCTGGAAAAATACATCATAGCCTTCGAACCGTTTGAAACGGGCAATGCTGTCCGCCAAAACAATCTCGTAAGTATTACCTATGTGCGGTTTGCCAGAGGTATAGGCAATTGCTGTAGTAATGTAATACGGTTTCTTGCTCATTCTATCCTTCCTTTCTATTCCTTATTTCTAGCTTCTCATTTATCAGGTTTGAAACTTTTGCCGGGCTCTTGCGCCATATGAGATCCCTAATTGGCTACAATAAAAAAACTCCCATCCTTAAATTACTTTAAAGACGAGAGAAACTCCCGTGGTACCACTTTAATTTACCATTATCTCTCGATAAAGGCCTCTGTCACTGCAATATCTACAGCTTAGCAAGGTAACGGTTGCTTCCGTCGCAGCCTAAGAGAACTCCTCGGTGCGCAGCTCCAAGACCATCTTCAGCAGTTAATCGAGCTCATCCTTATCAATGAACCGGACTTTCATCCATTACCCCTTCTCAGCGTACCGAGGCTCTCTGTTAACCGTTCACTGCTTACTCTTCTTTTCATAGCCATTTTCCTATATTTATGAGAAAGTATACCATGCGAAATTTGCTTTGTCAAAGACTTTAAAGAATCTTTATCTATTATTTCCAGATTTCTTATCACATTTAGTATATCTATTTTATTAGAAAAAAACCCACCCTTATGTTATACTGACAAAAGCAGGTTATCAAGAATAGCCAGGATAGAGACAAGCCGTGCCGTAATATACGTAATAACTAGCGGATGATTATTAAGTCCCTGGACTTACCGAGTAAGGAGTTACTATGAAAATTTCCAATGATACAATATTAACCTCAAGAACTAAAATTTACAGTTTCTTGTTATTAGTCCTTACCTTAATGTTTTTTACTACCGCATGCAGCAACGATAAAACAAAGGCACCGGTGGTAGCTGAGAAGGAATCCGTCTTACAGAATTCCGCTGAGTCTATAGAAGACCCCTCCTTTACTCCTTCCCCTACTCAATCGGTAGATAACACAGTAGCAGAAGTATTCTCCTGGATTAACGAAGTGGGTAATACCTTAGACACAAGAATTAAGGTCCCTGAGGGTTTTATTCGAATCCCTTCTGCTTCCTCCGAACTAACAGGTTTTATAAGAAATCTACCATTAAAAGCTGCAGGTAGTGAGGTACAATTATATGATGGACAACCAAAGGGTGATCAGTCCGAGCACATCGCAATATTTGATTTATCGCTAGGGGATAAGGATCTTCAGCAATGTGCTGATTCTGTGATCCGTATCTATGCTGAATATTATTACTCCATCGGTGCTTATGATAAGATTTCCTTCCATCTGACCAATGGTTTTTTAATGGAATATACAAAGTGGCGTGATGGCAACAGGCTTGTGGTTGATGGCAATGATGTTCGTTGGAATGAATCCGAAGCATATGATGACTCCTATGAAGCCTTCCAGAACTACCTTACCTCTGTCTTTATCTATGCCGGAACCCTGTCATTATCTTCTGAGAGTGAAGAAATTACCTTTGATCAAATGCTTCCGGGAGACATGTTTCTTGAAGGAGGAAGTCCTGGCCACTGTGTATTGGTGGTTGATATAGCAGAGGATGAAGCCGGTAACCGGTCTTACCTTCTTGCACAAGGGTATATGCCTGCACAGGATTTCCACGTGCTTAAGAATCCCCTTCACCCAGAGGATCCCTGGTATTATTCTTATGAAATGAATTATCCCCTCGAAACTCCACTCTGGACCTTTGATGAAAACTCCCTTGTCCGGTGGGATTCTTTCCTTTTGGAAGAAGCCAAAGATATATCCGCTCCTGCTATGTCAGATAACGCTGACGCAGAAATTGAAAGCGATGCTTCTACCATAACACTTCTTGCAGCCGGTGATAACCTAATCCATAGTCAGGTAGTTAATAGTGGAAAGCAAGCAGACGGTACCTATAATTATGACCATCTTTACTCCAACGTGAAAGATATGATCTCTGCAGCAGATATCGCTGTAATCAATCAGGAAACCATCCTTGGAGGTGAAGCATTCCCCTACTCCGGTTATCCGAATTTTAATTCTCCTACCGAGATCGGCGAAGCCGTTATAAATGCCGGCTTTGATATCGTACTGCATGCAACAAACCACACGATGGATATGGGTGTAGTTGGGATAGAGAGAACCATAGCTTTTTGGAAACAGAATCCTCAGATCACGGTCCTTGGTATCCATGAGACGGAAGAAGACCGTACTCAGATTCAAATTGTAGAGAAGAATGGAATTAAGATTGCCATGCTTAATTATACCTATAGCTTGAATGGTTATTCCCTCCCGGAAGATCAGCTCTATTTGGTAGAAATACTAGATAAGAAAAAGATGGAGGAAGATATCCGAAAAGCAGAAGAACAGGCGGATTTTACTATTGTATTCCCACATTGGGGTACAGAATACAAGTATGAAGCATCAAAGACCCAGAAGGAACTAACAGAATTCTATTATGAGTTGGGTGTTGACCTTATTATCGGAACTCATCCCCATGTAATAGAACCGGTGGAGTGGATCAAGACCGATATTGGGCACAGAATGCTTGTTTATTATTCTCTTGGTAATTTCATGTCCTATCAAAAGGAAGCTCCCAGAATGTTAGGCGGACTAGCTAATGTTACGATTACTAAGGACGATAGTGGTACTTATATCAGCGATGCTTCTATTACACCAATCGTAACGCATTATGAAAATGGTCCTGATGATTATAATTATACGATATATCCCCTCAATGATTACACGGAAGATCTTGCCACAAGACATGGTGTTTCAAAGATAGCTCAGAATGGTTCCCTGACTTATCAGGATACCTTTGACCTGGCAAATGAGGTTCTTGGTGATTGGTTCCGGTAAAAGGAAATAAGGTTGACCAAAAAGGTACATCCCGATGGATATACGTTTTAGTCAACCTTACTTTATGATTCTCTACCCTCTTGCTTCCCCAACTTCATCCTCTGGGTAATACCTTCTCCAGTACTAACCTCATTCAGAGTAGCAAATTTTAGTCAAAATGTCAATAGGATTCGCAATTTTTCTTACACTTTAAGTAAATATGCATAACTTCTATTTCTATATTTCCCTTTTTGTGAAGTGTTTCTATAGCGTTTCCACTAATTAGCAATTCTACAACTGTCAACTTTATGAAATTATAACCAAACAATTCTATGCTTGCGAAATCCCTACAAATCATTTATCCTTACTATAGAATTAATGAACTTATATTAACAGAAGGTGTGATCAGGCTATGGACAAACAGTTATTTCTTAGGGTTTGTGATGAAGTAATCGGACAGAGACAGGGTTTGAACGGAATCGGTACCTTAGGGGAAAAAACTGTGCACTCCGTACTAAAGAGTTACTATTCACCGGACAACAGCAACCATGAAATTAAGGTTGGCGGCTTTGTCGCTGATATTTACAGTGGTAGTGAAATAGTCGAGATTCAAACCCGAGATTTTAACAAGCTTCGAAGAAAACTGACTGCTTTTCTGGCATTTGCACCGGTTACCATCGTTTACCCGATCCCCCATATCAAATTGCTCCGGTGGGTAAATCCGCAGACTGGTGAGATTAGCCCTCCGAGAAAATCACCAAAGAAAGGATCACCTTACGTAATATTTAATGAATTATATAAAATTAAGGACTTTCTGAGTAATCCGAACCTATGTCTGAAGATAGTTTTGATCAATTTGGAGGAGTACCGTTTCTTAGATGGTTGGAGCCATGATAAGAAGAAAGGATCCTCCCGCTGTGACCGAATCCCTACAGAATTAGTTCATGAAATCCGTATTAACAATCTGGAGGAATATCAGGTATTAATCCCGGAAAGTCTGGGGTTAGAATTTACCTCGAAGGATTTTAAGAAAGCCTCCGGCCTTCCTTTGCATCATGCCCAGACCGCCTTAAATGTATTGAATTTTATTGAGGCAGTAGACCGTGTTGGGAAAAGAGGTAATTCTTTTGTATATTCACGCAAGATGGCAGATACTATGAATGCTGATATAGTAGATTTGAAGAAGACTGATTTGAAGAAGACTGATTTGAAGAAGGCTGATCCTAAAAAATTAAAGCCTTCCACAAAGAAAGCTTCACTTAATATTTAGAACTTGTGATATACTATAGGTAAGTTAATAACAACAAAGAGGAGGTAAACAGATTATGAGCGAGGAAATCAAAGAAGTGACCGACAACGTGCTGGAAGAAGTCGGTCCCTTGATAGAAAATGAAGAGCCCGTTGAGGTGAAAGAAGTTATTCCTTCTATGGATGAATTCAAGGAGGAAATCGCGCGCTCTTTTAAGAAGATAAATGAAGGAGATATTCTTAAAGGTACCGTTATCGGTATCTCTGAAGCGGAGGTAATTCTTGATCTCAGGTATTATACGGAGGGTATCATCAAGCTCGAAGAATTAAGTAATGATCCAAGCTTCTCCATTAAAGCAGACGTGAAGCTCGGGGAAGAAATCTCTGGAACTGTTCTTCGTGAAGATGATGGCCATGGTCATATTCTAATGTCAAGAAAGCGTGCTGATGATATTCTGGCCTGGGTCCATTTGAAAGAAGCCTTGCGAAGTAAAAAGGTCTGCCGCGTCAAGATCTCTCAGGTGGTTAATGCCGGAGTTGTGACTTATCTATACGGTGTACGTGCCTTTATTCCTGCATCCCAGCTTGCCTTAAATTATGTGGAAGATTTAGAATCCTGGGTTGGCAAGGAGATCGATGTCATAGTAATCACTGCCAATGCAGATGAAATGAAATTAGTGTTATCCGGTAAAGAGGTTGAACGAGATAGAGATCTCCGTGATAAGAAGAGTAAAATCTCACGCCTGCAGGTAGGTATTGTAACTACCGGAACTGTTGAGAAGATTACTCCCTATGGTGCGTTTATTAATATTGGGGAAGGCTTATCCGGTTTGTTGCACATTTCTCAGATCTGTGACAAGAGAATTAAATCTCCCAGTGAAATTATCAAAGAGGGTGAGACTATAACCGTTAAGATTCTTGAAGTAAAAGACGGTAAGATCAGCTTAAGCATGAAGGCTGTTGAAGAGAAGGAAGATGTAATCGATGATGCCATGGACGCTCCCGCCGCCTATACCACCGGAGAAGAAGCAACCACAGGCCTTGCTGCCTTACTGAAGAATTTTAAACTATAATAATATAGAATAAGGCTTCAAAATACCCGATCAGGAATATTTTGAAGCCTTATCCTTATTTATAAGATAGTATATAATCTAAAATGGAATAATTTCCATGATATAGAGTCCGATGAATACTATTCCGCTTAAGCTGAACAGGCTGAGGATAAATAGAAACCATAGCAGAACATGTCCTCTCTTTACTGATTTCGTTAATCTTTCAAAGTCTGAAGTCATATCAGCTTGAAGTTGTCTGTTCTGATAAAGAGATTGCTTCTGTAATTCCATCATGAGCTCTGAGAGACGGTTCACTACATTCTTATCCAGTCCATCCAGTTTATAGTTAGCATCTAATAAAGATGTCGCCAGACTTTCTAAATTGGAAGATACATTATGAAGCGTTTCCGATATATTGTTAATCGTTTCTAATCCCTTATCCTCCGGTATTACCTTGCGCTGCTCCTCTAGCAGTTCAATCATCTGATCTCCCTGCTCCTTCAGATAAGTCAGATCAAGTGCAGTCTGCACGATGGAAAGTTGATTATCCATGGAACGTTTATCGTAACTATCAAGACGATTGATGTTGTCAAACAGGCATTTTTTATATCGTTCTAAGGTATCCCTGTATTCTGCCATTCTCCGTTCATAATATAAGGCTGCTTCTAATGATTCCTTCTTCTTGGCGTTCTCTCTTGAGGTTTGTAGTCCGAATGGTAAGTTCATACGTCTCTCTCCTTTGTTTATCATCGAATTCCGAATAACATTCTTTTCTTACCTGTTTTTTTGATATCAGTCTTTTGGTCAACCGTTGTTTCTTCAATTGCCTGACTTTCTATCGTCAGCTCCTCTTCCTCAACAATGGTACCAAAAGATTCAGCAACGATTGACCGGTAGGTACTGGCTATTTCTTCACGATATCCTTCTACCTGATCTTTGCTGAAGTTCTTAATTTCCTCATTTAAGCTTAACATCTTTTGGTCCAAATATCCAACAATTTCCGAACATTCTTTTAATTCTTTTTGTATGTGTTCCGGGGCATTCCCTTCAAATTTGTAGTATATCTTATGTTCCAAGCTCGCCCAGAAATCCATGGCAATAGTACGGATCTGTATCTCAACCTTGGTATCTACGGTCAGGTCGGATAAATATACGGGAATGGATACAATCATATGATAGCTGGTATAGCCGTTCGCCTTCGGACATGTAATGTAATCCTTAACCTTCAGCACCTTAATGTCGCATTGCTTAGCAATCAGATCAGCAATCCGGTAGATATCTGAAGTAAAGGAGCAGATAACCCGGATACCTGCCACATCATTCACATACTTTACGATGTTTTCTATGGTCAGATCCTTCTGGTTATGCCTAAGCTTCTTCGCAATACTTTGTGGAGTTTTAATTCTTGATGTTATATGCTCTATCGGGTTATATTGATGAGCCATCTTAAATTCATTATTTAGTATTTCAAGTTTCGTGTTTATTTCCTTTAATGCTGCATCATACAGCAACAAGGCATTGCCCCATTCCTCTGCCTCGTTATAAAACATGGGTAGATCCATTCTGTCACAACCTTTATCATTATATAGTCTATAAAATTCCGTCTTTTTCTTAGGAACGTTTTTGCTCAACACATACAGTATAACACAAAATTATGTACAAATCTTGAAGCTTACTAAAACTTAATTAAAAATTAAGATATTAACGCGTTAATCTGCCTGATAACAGAAAGTTAATAAAAATTTTATTTTTTTAAAAAAACGTATTGACATTGTTACCAGTTTATGACTATAATATTGGCAGACTATTACAGAAAGTGAGGTATACACATGAAATTAAGAACAACAAATCTTAGCAGTAATTTAATATTAAAGACTTTACATGGTATTACCTCATGGATTCGAGAAATTTGAAAAGTATTTTCATATCCTTTCCTGCCTGCTGCCATCAGGGGACGGAATAAGATTATACTCATACGATTTTAACAACTATGCCGTGGTATTACCGTACCATGGCTTCTTTTTGTCCATAGGGAGGATAATATTGGTAAAATTGTATTCCATGAGGAAAAAGTATTAGCAACGACGGAACTAATTAACAACACAGTACTTTGGGCGACGCACTAAAAATTTAACTTATATTGGATACATGGCTTTCCTGCCTGTAAACAAAATAATAAATGCGATTCGCCTGGGAATGGAGGGGAAAATGAAAATAACAAAGTATATAAAGAAATATTGGTTCGCTTATCTTCTTGCGGTTATCTGCATTGTGATCGCAGTATCACTGGATAATCTTTCACCACAGGTAACAAAGCGGGTTATCGATAATGTAATCGTTGGCGGAGACGTGGGACTGCTTCCAAAATTACTTATTTTAGTATTTGTCATCGGTTTAGGAAGATGTATCTTCCAGTATCTTAAGGAATTTATTTTTGACCTGGTCAGTTCAAAGATCTCAGTCAATATCCGTAAGGATCTGTTCAATCATATCCAGAGTTTGTCCTTGAGCTTTTTTGATAAAAACAATACCGGTGAATTGATGTCCCGTGTCAAAGACGATGTTGATAAGATCTGGGCTGCACTCGGTTTTGTAATCATGCTGATTATCGAAATCATAATCCACACCTCAATTGCACTTTACTGCATGTACAGCATCAGCCCTATGCTTGCGATCATACCTACGATTGTACTTCCCTGTATGGGAGCATTGGCTCTGCTTATGGAGAAAAAGCTAGGTAAGGTATATGAAGAAATCAGCGAAGAGAATTCCAAGCTCAATCTGGTTGCTCAGGAGAACCTGGCCGGAGTAAGAACCGTTAAGTCTTTCGCAAGAGAACGACATGAGATAAAGAAGTTCTTATCACATAACAAGAGATATTATGAGCTTAATTTAAATCAATCAAAAGTATTTATTAAATACTACCCTTATTTTCAATTTGTATCAAAGCTGCTGCCACTTTCCGCAATCATCTTTGGCGGACTGCAAGTAATCGATGGTAACATGACACTTGGTGACCTAGGTGCCTTTGCGGAATATTCCACAAATATCATATGGCCCATGGAGCTGCTCGGCTGGTTAGCGAACGACTTTGCTTCAGCCATTGCATCAGCAAAGAGAATCAAGAAACTAGCAGAAGAAAAACCCGAGATTATCGAACCGTCACAGCCGATTACACTTGATGAGCTAGTAGGAAGAATTCAATTTAATAAAGTTTCCTTTGATCTTGGGGATAAGAATATCCTTTCCGAAGTCAGCTTTGATCTGGAAACGGGTAAGACAATCGGTATCATGGGTGCAACCGGAACCGGCAAAAGCTCCATCATCAACCTGTTACAACGCTTCTATGATGTGACGGAAGGTGAGATAACGTTGGATGGCGTAAACATTAAGGATCTGTCCTTAAAACAGCTGCGTGGCGGCATCTCCTTGGTAATGCAGGATGTATTTCTGTTCTCCGATACTATCAAAGAGAATGTGAAAATGGGTAAAAAATATCTGGTTAATCAAGATGAGATATTAGAAGCTGCAGAGTATGCCCAGGCTAGGGACTTCATCGAGAAGATGGAGGAACAGTATGAAACCATCATTGGCGAACGTGGTGTGGGTCTATCCGGAGGACAGAAGCAGAGAATCAGTATCGCAAGAGCTTTAGCAAAAAAGGCTCCAATTCTAATACTGGATGACTCAACCTCAGCTCTTGATATGGAGACCGAGCATAGTATCCAAAGCGCGTTGACGCAGCTTAACTCTACTAAGATCATCATCGCTCACCGTATCTCCGCGGTACGTAACGCAGATGAAATCATCATTCTTGAGGATGGTAAGATTGCTGAACGTGGCACCCACGAGACACTATTAAATCAAAAAGGTTATTACTATAAGACTTATATGGCGCAATACGGAGACTTGGTCAACGAAAGTAAGCAGGAATCTACGTATTCACATATTGAAAGGAAGGTGGCTGCATGTCAATAAATTCCATCAAAGAAGATGAATTATTACGTACCGTCAGTAAAAAAGTAACATTACTCCGGTTATTTGGCTATATGTTTTCCTATAAAATTAAGATTACCGCTGTAATTCTAATTATGTTAAGCACTGTAACAATTTCCATCGTAAATCCTCTGATTTTACAAAGAGCAATCGACGTGAATATAGCTAATAAGGATATGAAAGGGTTATTCCAGCTCGGATTAGCCGCCCTTGCTCTGAATATTACCTTTGTATTACTGGTAAAGCTCAGAATGTTTCTTATGGCACGTATCTCAAACAATGTGTTACTGTCCATAAGGCAGGAGTTATATACTCACATCCAGAAGCTGAGTTTCAGCTTCTTCGACAGCAGACCCACCGGTAAGATATTAGCACGAATCATCGGTGATGTTAACTCCTTAAAGGATGTATTGTCCAACAGTGTAACAACTTTAATCCCTGATTTTATCACCATTTGCGCAGTAGTGACCATTATGGTGGTAATCAACTGGAAGCTAGCACTGGCATCACTGATTACCCTTCCTTTTATGGCTTTCGGTTTATGGTATATCCAGACCCGCTCCCATAAAAGATGGCAGCTCCACCGTAAGAAGAGCTCAAACCTGAATGCCTTCATTCATGAGGATCTTTCCGGTATGAGAATCATACAAAGCTTCACTGCTGAGGATGAGACCGCGGAGACCTTTGATGTATTATTAAAAGAACACCGTGATTCCTTCGTCAGTGCCATCGTATTAAACGATGCTTTTGGCTCCGTCATTGATATCAGCTGGGGTGTCAGTTCAATTGCGATGTATCTTGTGGCAGTCAGTGTCATTAAAATCGATGCCGGAAGTGTAGGTACCTTGGTTGCATTTGCCATGTACATTGGTATGTTCTGGCGTCCGATCATGAATCTAAGTAACTTTTATAACCAATTAATTACGAATATCGCAGGCGCAGAACGTATCTTCGATATTCTGGACACTATGCCAGAAATCGCGGATTCACAGGATGTTACAGAGCTTCCTGAGATTAAGGGCTCCGTACGTTTTGATAGCGTATCCTTTGCTTACGATGCAGATACAAAAGTTTTAAATGATGTTAGTTTTAATATAAGACCGGGTGAAACAATCGCACTTGTCGGACCGACCGGTGCAGGTAAAACCACCGTTGTTAACCTGATTAGCCGTTTCTACGACGTTCAGGAGGGGAATATTTATATAGACGACATTAATGTAAAAGATGTTTCCATAGAAAGTTTAAGAAGACAAATGGGTATCATGACACAGGATAACTTCCTGTTCTCTGGTACTGTTGCAGATAATATCCGTTATGGCAAGCTCGATGCAACTGAGGAAGAGATCATCGCTGCTGCCAAAGCAGTAAATGCGCATGACTTCATCATGAAGATGGAGAAAGGCTATGACACCGAACTCAAAGAGCGTGGTGCAGGCTTATCCATCGGACAACGACAGCTGCTTGCATTTGCTAGAACGATGGTATCCTTGCCGAAGATTTTAATTCTGGATGAAGCAACCTCTAGTATAGATACGCATACGGAAGTATTGGTTCAGCAAGGTATTGAAGCACTGCTTAGAGGAAGAACCTCATTTGTCATCGCACACCGTCTGTCCACAATTCGTAAGGCAGACCGCATCTTTGTTATTGATGATGGCCAGATCAAAGAAGAAGGCAGTTCCGAGGAACTGCTTGAAAAGAAAGGTTTATACTATAACCTATATATGGCTCAGTTTAAAAACCTGTAAATATTCCGCCTCCTATTTTGAAGGAGGATTACTATGAATAATATAGAATTAAGACTTATTGCAGAGCAGAACTGGAGACAGGAAGAACTGCTCAGATGCAAGAATATCCGGGTTAAGAAGCAACCCTCACACAAAACCGTGTGGGAAGTTCTAAACAGCCTTCCGACATTACTGGGTATTGAATTATGTTATCATAAACAAATATTAAAGAATTAATATTTCATATGAATAGACAAATAGTTAATATAAGAAGAGAAGAGATTAGCCAGTATCGGCTTATCTCTTCTCTTTTATTTCTCAAATTTATCAATCTGATTTTTAATCTGCCCAAATCTAATACGGCTCCAAGACACTCTACTTCACATCTTCCTCTGTATTAATTTTACTTAATCTCTTATTCAGAACCTCTGCTGTCTTCTCTTCTTTCATAAAGTTCACTAGCGTTACCCCAACATACACCACCGCTATTAGAAGCAGCATTACCACGAATTGTACAATATACCCTTGTGTTATCCACTCCCATAGGAACGCACCTCCTAATACAACCAGGTTAATATAGAAATAGTGGATTACGATTCGTATCATCATTTGTCGTTTGCTGAGTTCATATTTTGAATAATATATGAAATTACCGAGTGTGCAAACAAAAGCCATTAAGATAATCTGCCATAATAAAAGAATAGATAATTCTATCTCAGAAAAAAATATGGTTACGAATACTGCTGCACTTATGGTAACACCGGCTATAACCAGAAAAAATGTTACTATCGACTTCTTTATTAGTTCAATCATGATAAATCCTCCTATAACCCAAGCTTCTTCTTAAGTTCAGGTACATACTGTCTCGATATCACTACCTTTTCCCCATTGAAGAGCAAAGCTTCAAAACGTCCGGAATAAGCCGGACTCACACTTTTAATCTTTGTAACATTCAAAATCACAGATTTAGATGCTCTAAAAAAATTAGTATTGTTGTATTGTTCTTCAATCTCATAGAGCTTTAATCTTACTTCATAAACGTTCTGCTTGCAATAAAGGAATACTTTATTGTCAACCCCTTCAATATAATATACATTAGCCGGATCTATCATGGTTATAATTCCATCTTTTATACCGGCTAATTTCTTCTGATTCATTTTTAGGTCCGCGATAACCTTGAGGATATTCTCATCCATTTCTTTACATCGTATGGTTATCTGATCCTCTTCTCCGGGCTTGCACTCTTCTATGATAATTTTCATGGTGGCCTCCGTGGTATTAAAATTATCTACTCATTACGTTACGTCTCCTCTGCATGATAGCAGCGATTCCAATTAGAATTATACCACTTATTACCAAAAATACCACTTTAAATTCTTCCGTTACCGTATCCCCTTGAAATAAGATCTTCATACCCATATACTCCTGATAGCCACTGATTAGCTCCTCTGGGCAGTTCGTAAAGGTATCCCGTAAAATATCTGCCGTAAAAGCTTCTCTTAAGAAGGAACAGCCATGGATTAGGGGGAAACATTTGAGTACCGTCTGAACCTTATCCGGAAGCATTCCGAGCGGAAGATAAATGCCTGCAAAAAAGCCAACTAAAGTTCCAACGATCGTACTGAGTCCCGAAAATGCACTTTGTGAATGAACTAAATTAGCCATTAAGAATACCATACTTGCTGATGTAAACACATTTAGTATAATATAGATAAGTATTTTACCCATCTGAGCAACTGTGAATAACGTTCCTCCTGTTATACCGATGTATACCTCTCCAATAACAACCGTCAGAATGCACATGATAATTCCCATAATAATCGCTGCTACGATGTATCCCATAACAAATTTTATACGATTTACAGGAGATACATAGAAGCTTGACAATCTCTTTTGAGCTTCATCCTCTACCATAATTCCTACCAAAGATAGCGTAATGGTAATGGAATTGACTATAACTATCCCGGCCAAAGCCCAAAGCATAACTAATTGTTCCGCATTCGCCCGATCCGCTAACTCATCCCTGGTTCCACCATACTGATTCAGTAGGTCAACAACGTTGTCTGCATTCATCTTCCCAAGGAATACTACCATCAGTCCGATGATGATCATCATGGATAACAGCGAAAAGAATATGTTCGCTCTGTCCCTTGTATATACTAAAATATTGCGTTTTACTAATCTTATTAATAACATGACTCCTCCATCTGCCGTTTCTCACAGCTATTATTACTCTATAATCTATTTGTTTTAATTAAGGATAATAATTATCCACCAATATACTCCTTCAGACACTGAATTCCCTCATGCTTCTGAATTCCCTCAGGCTTCTGAATTCCTCAGGCTTCTACCTGTTATATTCAGGAATACATCATCCATGGTTCCTTGAATTACCTCGAAGGATTTAAGATAACCCTTTACATTGTTTAGAACCTCAAGTCCATACATAGAATCCGGAATTACCACATGGATATGGTTGCTCTTGCTCTCATAAGGAAGCTTTACCTCCTCCAAATGCCTTGTTACCTGCTCTACGTCTGCCGGTACCAACTTCAACATATCATGAGCATATTTTTCCTTGAGCTCTGAGGGTGTCCCGTCAGCCACCAATTTACCTGCCTCCATGATGGAGATATATTGTGCCTTCGCTGCTTCCTCCATATAATGTGTTGTTAAAAATACCGTCATTTTCTCATCATTTCTTAGTCTTTCTATACTTTCCCATACACTTTGTCTGGTTTGAGGATCAAGCCCTGTCGTCGGCTCATCCAAAAATAATAATTCCGGTCGATTCATCAGTGCTTTCGCAATTTCGCATTTTCTCTTCTGTCCACCGGATAGCTTACGAAACTGCCTTCCCATCAAATCCCCAATATCCAGAATCTCTGATACATGCTTCAGATTCTCATGGATGGACTTGTTATCCTTATCATATAAGGCTGCTCGAGTAATCAGGTTCTCCTTGATTGTCAAACGGTTATCCAAGGTATTGTCCTGGAAGACTACACCGATTTTCCTCCTGATTTCTCTGTCTTCCTTGCCCATACGATGTCCACAGATTGTTACTTCTCCTCCGTTACCGGATAGCAAGGTACAGAGCATATTGATCGTTGTTGATTTACCCGCTCCATTCACCCCCAAGAATCCATACAGCTGTCCTTTCTTTACCCGAAAGCTGATGTCATCCACTGCTTTAATATCTTTAAAATATTTCTTTAAATGATTTACCTGAATAATATCTTCCATCTGTTACTCCTCTCTTCCCTATACGATATGGTTGATCTTATCGTGCTTTCATTACTACATTAATTTGTTTGTTTCTTGTTATGAGTGTATGACGTAATCCAGGTTTCTGCAAGAGTCCTGCAAGTAAGTTGCACAAATGTAAGGGTAAGATGTAAAATTCATGCTATGATAAACCTAACTCATCCTATGACTCTGTCAAAGTGAGTAAAAATATTTCAATTCATAAGAAAGAGCAGGTGTAATAAACGAAGCTAAAGGATGAAAGTAGACATGGTTCTCATCCTGTCTACTTTCATCCTTCATTATCAGTTAATACCTGCTCTTATGTATCTTATATTTTATTACCTACTGATTTTTTTCTGTTTTAATAGCTTCAATGATTACATAAACAATTAAACTTATAATTAGAAACCCAATAACAATGGGGATCCATACCCAAGATAACAAAATACTAGCTGAAACTAAAAAGAATATTACGCTTAATACACTAAAAACAACTGTCACCAGATGATATTCTGCAGACTTATTAATAAATCTACGCTCTGACTTAGAAGCAAAGAGCCAGGTATTCGATAATATAGGCCCTTTCTCCTTCGATGTAAAGAATGCATAAATTAGTAGAGATATAGCTATTAAAAGAACAAGGATAAATACTACTAGCTTACCTATTTCCATTCGTTTCACCCTCTCTCTAAATGATATGATATCATCAATTGTCCTCTTAGAATTTTCTCTTCGGAAGGGTAATGGTGAAGCTCGTCCCAACTTTAAACTGGGAACGTACTTTAATCTTACCCGTATGCGCTAAAATAATCAGTTTTGCCAGAGACAATCCTAACCCGTGACCGCTGATATTCTGATTTCTAACATAGTCCGATCGATAGAAACGGTCAAAAATATGATCAATATCCTTCTGAGTCATACCGATGCCGTTATCCTGCACTGTAATAACACAATCCTCATGAATTTTCTGACAAGCGATTGTAATTTCATCGCCGTCATGGGTATATTTCACCGCATTATCAATAAAGATACGGATAGCCTGCTTCAGCGCTTGCTTATCACCATATACGACGACATCCTCCATTACCGGATTACTGATGATACGATTAGCGGCAACCAGTTTTGTTTCCTTAACCATATCCTCAACCAACTTCCGCATATTGAAGCGCTTCTTTGTTAACTTCAGGGTCTTCTTATCATGTCTGGATAAGAAAAGGAGTTTTTCTACAAGATCCTGCATCGAGCGTGCTTCATTCTGGATGGCCGAGATGGATTCATGGAGTACTTCCTCATTCGTGGTACCCCAGCGGTTTAACAGGTTCGCATAGCCTTGGATAACTGCTATGGGGGTCCTCAGTTCATGTGATGCATCAGATACAAACTGTTTTTGGCTTTCATAAGAGGTTTCGATACGGTCAAGCATAGCATTAATCACATTCGCCAGATCCTTAAGCTCATTCTTTGTACCCTCTTCATTCAATCGTTCACTATGAAGATTATTTACTGTTAATCGATTCGCTGTCGCCGACATTATCCTAACGGGTTCAAATAACTTTACATCGCTTCGCTTCCCTTTACGAATAACAAGATAAACGATACACAAATAGAGAAGTACTATTTTCCATAGCAGCGACATGCAACGTAGATAGCTCTCTGTCATATCATAGCGAAACTCAGCTGTGTACATAATATTATCCACAGTAAATACATTTTTCCGGTCGATTATCAACACATTGGTCTTGCTTCTCCAGTTGAAGTGGATACCATCAGTAAAATCCTTATCGGAAGCTTGATTATTCTTAAAATCACCGTAAACCTTCGTGTCTGCATCCTGATCCGTTATTTGTATTGTAATCCCATGATTATAATATGGATTAAAAATATCCAAATCCTTCTTCTCAGTGAACGCTGTTATGATTTCTTTTGCTTTTAGATCATAGCTTACCTTCTCAGAGTACATATAAATCAGGAAAAAGCCCATCATGAACAGTAGTCCATGGGTTAACATCAGTTTCAAATAAGCCATAGAGATTCGAAATGCCATGGATAATCTAAAATTACTCAGCCATTCCTCTTTCTTCCTTCTGATCGGGAGAATTATCTTTCTCAATATACTTCGTATTGCTTCGAGTAACTTTTTCTTCATTCCGTCAGGGCGTCAGCTTTAAGGTAGCTGCAGCGCTTTTCCTCCTCTCCGGTCACTATCAGTCACTAATCCTTAATAATATATCCTACGCCGCGAACGGTAGAAATCAGATGAACTCCATATTTCTCATCTATTTTCTGTCTCAAGTATCTGATATATACATCTACTACATTGGTGTCTCCGAAATATTCGTAATCCCATACATTATTTAGAAGCTGCTCTCTAGTAAGTGCAATGTTTTTATTCCGCATTAAATACTCTAGAAGCTCATACTCCTTTTTGGTCAGTATCAATTCTTCTTCCATATAAAATGCACTATGACTGGCAAGGTTCAAGGTAATTCCACCAATCTGAAGGACGTCTCCGCCCTTTGTTTCAGCTGTATGCTTAATCCGGTTTAAAGCTACTCTGATCCGGGCTAATAATTCTTCAATAGCAAAGGGCTTCGTCATATAATCATCAGCACCCATATCAAGGCCAGCTACTTTATCGGTTACATCATCCTTCGCTGTCAGCATAATAATCGGAACCTGTGATTCCAGACGGATTCTTCGACATACCTCAATACCGCTTAATCCCGGTAACATGATATCAAGAACAACCATATCCACATTATCCTTTAAGGCTTTCTCAAGTCCAAGCCTTCCATCCCCTGCAAGCAAAACCTCATACCCCTCATGTTTTAATTCTAGCTCTAAAAATCTTGCAATTTTGGCTTCATCTTCTACAATTAATATTCTTGCCACTTTATTACCCTCCTTACCTAATCTTTTACAGCATCTGTCTCCATTGTATCGGTTACTTACCTTTTTTTCAATATCTGTATATTAAAATTCTATTAGAATCCTCTATAGAATCAAGTAGGAGTAACTCATTACCGAGATACTCCTGCTTTCGTTACCATTTATATTCTACCCCCCACTAAAATACATCCACCTCATACAATAACAGGGACTTGGGAAAGCCAAAGAAGCCGTGTAAAGGTTAATCCCTTCCCACGGCTTCCTTATATTATTCTCTATAGAACGCTTTTCACTGCTTTTACAACATTCTCTGTAGTAAATCCGAACTTCTTGAACAGAACGCCCGCCGGTGCAGAAGCGCCGAAGCCTTTCATTGTTACTGTTGTTCCATCGAGGCCTACATATTTACCCCAACCAAAATCAGTTGCTGCTTCCACTGCAACTCTTGCTCTGACACTCAATGGCATTACACTCTCTTTGTATTCTTCGGATTGCGCTTCATATACATCCATAGAAGGAATACTTACAACACGAATATCTACACCTTCCTTGGTTAACTCTGCCTGTGCATTGATGCCAAGCTCAACCTCAGATCCGCTTGCCATAATAATGGCATCCGGAATTGCTTTCTTTGAAGGAGAGATTACATAGCCACCTTTTAATGCTTCCTTGGAGGAACCAGCCAGCTGGGGCAGATTCTGTCGGGTAAGAACTAAAGCTGTTGGCGTTGTTGTAGAGGTGATTGCATAATACCAAGCTGCAATACTTTCTGTGGCATCAGCCGGTCTGAATACAGTAAAATTAGGCATGGAACGAAGCATCGCCAACTGCTCGATCGGCTCATGGGTAGGTCCATCCTCACCAACACCGATACTGTCATGCGTAAGTACAAAGGTTAACGGAAGACCCATTAATGCAGAAAGTCTCGCCATCGGTTTCACATAATCACTGAATACGAAGAACGTAGATACATATGCACGAAGACCGCCATGAAGAGCAATTCCATTACCAATGCCTGCCATTGCTAATTCTCTAACACCGAAGTGAAGGTTGCGTCCGGAATAATCTTCTGCTGAAAAATCACCCATGTCACTCATATAAGTCTTAGTAGAGGGAGCAAGGTCTGCTGCGCCACCGATGACATTTGGTAAGTAATTCTTAATTTTGTTCAGAATCAACCCGGAGAGGTTTCTGGTTGCCTCCGGTTTGTCTGCAAATGCCCAGAAATCATCATTACCAAATAAATCCTTTGCTGCATTCACATCATGATATTGCTCCCATAATGTCTTCATTTCTGGATATACTGCACAGTAGCTTGCAAACATAGAGTTCCAAGCTTCCTCCGCCTTTGCGCCTTCTGCTGCAAGTGTCTTATAATTATCATAAACTTCCTGAGGAACATAGAAAGGTTCCTGGCTAGGCCATTCTAATTTCTCTTTTAATGCTACGATATTATCTGCTCCGAGCGGCTCGCCGTGTGCACTTGCCTTACCCTCTCTCGGACTACCGAAGCCAATCTGAGTCTTTACAGTAATCATAGAAGGTCTGCTAAGATCCGCCTTAGCTGCTTCAATAGCAGAACCGATCTCCTCCAGATTGTTACCATCTTCAACTACAATCGTCTGGAATCCATACGCTTCAAAGCGTTTCCTAACATCTTCCTTAAATGCAATATCCGTACTACCTTCGATGGAAATCTTGTTGCTATCATAGAATACGATTAATTTTCCTAAACCAAGGGTTCCTGCAAGTGACATGGCTTCTGATGTAATACCTTCCATCATACAACCGTCACCGCCTAGTACGAAGGTATAGTGATCAACCACTGGATAACCTTCCTTATTAAACTTTGCTGCAAGATGAGCTTCACCCATTGCCATACCTACTGACATTGCCATGCCTGCACCCAGTGGACCTGTCGTAGCTTCCACACCTAATGTGTGTCCGTACTCAGGGTGACCCGGTGTTAAAGAGTTTTCCTGACGGAATTGTGCTAGATCTTCGATCTTAAGACCATAACCAAATAAATGTAATAAGGAATAAAGCAGCATGGAACCATGTCCACCGGATAAAATGAATCTGTCTCTATTGTCCCACTTTGGATTAATCGGATTATGTTTCATATGTTTTGCCCATAACTCATAAGCCATTGCTGCTGCACCAAGGGGTAAGCCCGGATGTCCTGAATTCGCCTTTTGAACGCCATCAGCGGATAACACTCTTATCGCGTTGACTGACATTGTGTCGATATTCTTCATTGTAGATCCTCCTTAGAAATTCCATTATAAAATAGTTACACACCTAATCAGACTTACTTTCTGTAATTAACCCCTAAATAACCGTATTCCTTGTCCATAATAATGTCAATTTTACATAATTAGGAGCCTTTGATCACTTATTTATCGTATGCACATATATAACTTAATATACAATAAAACGGCTTTTAAAACAATCGGCAAAATTCACACACATTTAATCAAAAAATCACAAAATCTGTTAAGTTAGTCAATGGCTTTTAATGAGAAATATCTTTCTTCAAACTGTAGCACCGGCATGGGTTTTGCAAAATAGAAGCCTTGTATAATATCACATCCAACGGTACATAAAAATTCAACCTGTTCTCTGGTTTCAATACATTCCGCTACCACTTTCATATGTAAATCCTTCGCCATCGTAATGGTATTACGTATTACCGTATGTCCTCTATCGACCTCTTTTGTTAAACGGAAAAGTTCTCCATCTAATTTAACAACATCAAGCGGAAGATCCTTTAACGAGTTGAGGGAGGAATATCCTGCACCAAAATCGTCCATTGAGATAAGGAAGCCATACTCTCTAAGTTGTGTTACGGTCTCAATCATTGTCCGTTTATTCTGTAAAAATGCGCTCTCTGTCAGTTCCAGTTCAATTAGATGGTACGGTATATCATACTTGTCCACAATATCCTTAATAATCTCTGCCAAATGTGGATTAACAAAGTGAATTCTTGAGATATTAACGGAAATCGGCAGTGGTGTATACCCTTTATCAAGCCAATCTCTGATTACACCGCAAACCTTTCTAAGCATATAGTAATCCAGTTCCGTAATAAACCCGTTCTTCTCAAATACCGGAATAAAATATCCCGGAGGTACTGGGTTCCCATTGTTATACCAGCGAACCAGCGCTTCAGCGCCGGATATCGTCTCATCCTTTGCCACATATTTAGGCTGTAAGTAGACTTGGAACTCATCATTTTTAAGAGCTGCATTCATCGATTTCTCGATTTCTTCCTCCTCTAGCAGACGTCCTCTAGCCTCATCATCAAAGAAGGACATAATTCCTTCCGCATTTCCCTTAATATTATTCTTCGCAATACCTGCAAACTCGCCCATGCGATCAATAGAATCCTTACGCTCGGTAACATAATAAATTCCATAAAAAATTCTGGCTGAGCTAGTGTACCGAAGCTGATGTAACTGATCATTCAAGTCATTTATTCTGTCACTTACTTCATGCTCCTCATGGAAACTCATCATAATGTAGAATTGATCCGCGGCATACCTTGTAATAGGTTCACTTAGCTTCGCCCAATTTCTGATTACCATATAAATATCTTTTAACACTTCATCACCTTTTTGATAACCATAGGCATCGTTAATAATCTTAAACCTATTAATATCAAAATTGATGATAGCATATCTTTTCTTATGAAATTGTTTGCTATTCAATATTTTATTAACATCGATACGGAATTTATACCAGTTATCACCACCGGTAACAGGATCCAGGTAAAGCGTGTCAATGACTTTGCGATTCGATGTTCTCTGGAAGATAATCATAAGCGTAAACAGTGCTGTGATTCCTAACGTTATGAAAGCCCACATAATAATTGTGAGCCTAACGATATCTCTGGTGGTCTGATCTATCTCATATACACGACCGACAAGTACGGACCAATTATTAATACCGATGGATTTCTTATTCCAGATATAATCAGCTCCCCGGCCATCCCTGTCAGCAAATATTTCATTTATTCTCTTATACTGCCCCGTATGATCGGTATCCTCAAGAAGATATCCCTTCCCAATCATAGTATCATAATTAAAATTATTAATATTTGTATCCTGTATAAAGGATATTAATTCATTTCTTTGATTAATAACATATAAGATACTGTTATCTTCTAACCCATTTTGGATAGTTACAAGATCCGTTATCTGTGCGTTTAACTCTTTGATTAAAACGCCTTTGATTACCCCATTATCTTTGATGGGTGCTGCGTATATAATAACTGGCGTATTATCAACTGTATACGTAATTTTATCCGATACATTGATTTCGCCATTTTTTGCATTTATAAAAAACGCTTCCTGAGCCACGTCAACCACATCACCTGCAATGTTATAACCCTTGCCATCCGGTTTAACGATGGCTATGTCTGAATAGGATTTATCGACAGCAAGCAACGGAAGTATTGATAAGATGTTATCCTTGGTTAAATTGCCCGCTTTAGCTACTAAATTTGCTGAAACCTGTATTTCATGATAATTATTCTCCACCTCCTGCTTGAGGTGCTCTGCCACATTCCTGGTAATTGAATGATAAGTATCTATCTTTGTTTTATAACTGTACATAACCATACGGTTTATATGGTATATGCCTGATATTAACAATACAAAAATACTGAAAATTGCAAAAAGAATCAGTGGAGCCGTCCTAATCTTTGGTACGTGGAACCTCATCTATATTCTCCCTGCGCGTAAACTAGTTTTGTATAAATGCCTGTATTTTTAAATATTTTCTGCATATCTACCTAACTACGAATATTACTTCAAGACTTTCTTATAAGCAAACTATAATATTCCTTACTTCCCTTTCTAAGATTATAATTCTTTCTAATAATACACTATACCCTATATCATTGTCAAAACTTCGTTCACTCTTTTTAACTGTTTCTTATCTCTAAGTTTTGTGGACATTTCTTTTCGCACTTTCCACAATCACTACAATCACCGATTGTCTTTCCACCTTCGTTCAGATATCTCTGCATCTCGTCTCTTGCATGATCTGTTAGCCCATATACATTATGATTCGTGAACATATTGAAAATGTGTGGAATTTTAATACCCACCGGGCATGGTTGGCAATATTCACAACCGGTACAATAAAGGTCACTAAACTTCTTAAGCTGATCCACAGCTTCTCCAAGCTGTTTCCATTCCTCTGTCGATAACGGCTTTCCTTCGCCGGCAATGACAAGATTCTTGTCTACCATCTCCATTGTCTGCATTCCGGATAAGGCACAGCTTACTCCAGGATTACCTAATACGAATTTAAATGCCAGATCATAGGTTGCTATGGACGGCTTTCCTGTTAATTTCGCATATAAATCAGTAGGAGCAGCCAATCTGCCACCACCTACAGGGCCCATAACAACAACTCCTAAGCCCTTCGAAGCTGCATACGCAATCATTTCCTCATTGCTACGATCTAACAGGTTATACTGCACCAGCATGGTTTCCATAACACCAGCTGTATCGATGATATGCTTGATGTGCGCTGCTTTATCATGAAAGGAGAAGGAAATATGGCGAATTAATCCCTCTTCTTTTGCCTTAACAGCCTCCTCAATTACTTTTTTACCCATGATAGTAGAATCAAAGCTTTCTTTATTAATTCCCCAGAAATGATAGAAATCAATATAATCCGTGTCCATTTTCTTGAGGCTTTTCTCAAGAACTTTACGGTAGTCACTCGCAACATTAACTTCCTCGAGAGGTATCTTGGTTGAAAGCATTATCTTATCTCTGAAGCCTTTTACAGCTTTGCCAACGACAGCTTCACTGTTTTTGTGAAGATAATAAGGTGCAGAATCAAAATAGTTAACACCATTTTCATAAGCATGATGAAGCATAGGTATCGCCTTCTCCTCATCAATAAACCACTGTCCTTCTTTTTCAAACTCCGGAAGTCTCATGCAGCCAAAACCTAGAGATGAGATCTCTTTTCCGGTAGATCCAAATTTTCTATAAATCATTTTTCTAATTCCTTTCCGTTTATATAAGAAATTATCCTATGGGATATGATAGCCGATATAAATCAAGTAAACCATGGTTGAGATTATAATCATAGATATTATATTTGTCATATTTTATATTTATTTGTCTTTCTTAAACTTCTATTTCCACCCTTAGCTTTCGCACAAAAAAAAAGACCTCTGTGAGGTCCTCGGAATGAGACATCCGGGGTTCGAACCCGGGACACCATGATTAAAAGTCATGTGCTCTACCAACTGAGCTAATATCCCATGCTTTTTGCAAAGCAAAATGCCCAGAGCCGGAATTGAACCAGCGACACGAGGATTTTCAGTCCTCTGCTCTACCAACTGAGCTATCTGGGCAAGGTCAACTTCGTGTCCTTGAAGTAGGTTGCCCTATCTTCTTTGACTTACGAAACTATTTAATTTTTTGTAACAGTTGCGGGGATAGGATTTGAACCTATGACCTTCGGGTTATGAGCCCGACGAGCTTCCAGACTGCTCCACCCCGCGGCACTTATTTTTAGTCTGCTAATTAATTGCAAGAATTCATAAGATTCTTTTTGCAAACTATGGTGGTAAAACAATGGATGGAGAAGGATTCGAACCTTCGAAAGCGCAGCTAACAGATTTACAGTCTGCCCCCTTTGGCCACTCGGGAACCCATCCAAATATTAAATCAACCCATATATATATGTTATACATGATTTAGTTGAAAGCCGATGATCGGACTCGAACCGATAACCTGCTGATTACAAGTCAGCTGCTCTGCCAATTGAGCCACATCGGCATACGATGTATTACTAAACTAACTATTCATACAGAACATGGCGTTTCTGTATTAGTGGGACCTATAGGGCTCGAACCTATGACCCTCTGCTTGTAAGGCAGATGCTCTCCCAGCTGAGCTAAGATCCCATGGGGTTATTATAACACGTATGTATCATAACTAACCTGGAAATTTAACTAGATTTCAAAGAAATCATATAAATTTCCTAAGTCTTTACGTCGTAAAGACTTTACGACCCAGAAGGGACTCGAACCCTCGACCTCCGCCGTGACAGGGCGGCGCTCTAACCAACTGAGCCACTGGGCCATATTGATACTACACACGAAAATATTCCATCCAAGAATTTAATTTAACTGCTTCTTAACAAACCTTATTAGGTCAAGCCCTCGACCTATTAGTAACAGTCAGCTCCATGCGTTACCACACTTCCACCTCTGT